>Ga0116231_10000450_pt1 | contig 70825 bp, 53 predicted proteins | sample S1TSphgellanicum_2_FD_89695 | JGI IMG/M metagenome (GOLD analysis project Ga0116231, IMG submission 89695) | Host-associated microbial communities from peat moss isolated from Minnesota, USA - S1T2_Fd - Sphagnum magellanicum MG | ecosystem: Host-associated > Plants > Peat moss > Unclassified...
ACCCCCCCCCCCCCCCCAAGAAGAAAGCGACAACAGCTGACATCACCTTCTTCTTCTTATTTACAACACCCCTAGAAGAAGACAACGATAGCTATCATTGCCTTCTTCGTCTTCTTTGCAAGACCCCAAAAGAAGGTGACAACAAATGTCGTCACCTTTTTCTTCTTCTCTGCAACACTAGACACACAAGAAGGCAATGACAGGTGTTTGGCTTTCACGAAACCCCTTGCAGATAGTCTAGATGTGAATATGTCACAACTCTTGACTCAAGTCCAACAGACAAAATAATTTGTGATACACTTCTCAGAAAAGGATCAGAAATGAGTTTCTATACAATAGCGAAAATAATAACACAATATTAGGATATCAGAACCTTGGTGCAGAACATTATAATTTGATAACCTACCAAAGTGTGAATGGTATCAAGTATCAACAACACTAATGAACTTCAAGTCCTTGCAATGGCTACTGACTTGTAACCAATAAGAAAAAGGAAAAATATAGAATAAGAGTACTGCTGGTGGTGACTGTTTAGTGTGCAAAATTCAAATAAACCAGACACCAAGTCTAAAGGTCCTGCTCCAACAGCAGATGTCTCACAGTAACCATGTCAAGGAACTTTTTGAACTGGAGTACATTCAGGTCCAGGATACTCAAAAAACTCTCATATGCAACATCCCTCTATTTCTTGAGCTTTGCGCAGTAAAAGGGCTTCTGTTTCCCACTACCTGCTTGGGTTTCTCTCTCTTTCTCTTGAAACACTTGGAGAAATTTCATAGTGTATTTGGAGGGCACCATATATCCATGTATAACTCCTAAAAAAGAGGAGGGATATAACATTCTCCTCATGCTTTACAATGGCTAAACTCCATGGGTGGGGGACATTCCAAAATCACGGGTTGGACTCAGCTTGTTGCCATAGGCAAAGTCCCAGGTGTAAGGCATTATTTTGGGAATGCCCTCACCTGGAGGCTTTACCTTACACTTTTTAGAGTTGAAATATGCAATGGGCAAAATACCACGACATGCATGAAATAAGGTAGCAAACATAGTGTGTTGACAGAGAAAAAAGACACATAGAAGTAGCAAATTGTCTATCCTGTTTATTACTATCACTGACTTACTCATAGGGACATAATTTTGGAGAAGATTTTACTAGAATCTAAAGTACACCAGCTAAAAGAGTATCCAACTATAATAACTAGAGTTCAACAGGGAATGTCATTACCCAGGCTCTCAATTTGCATCCGTCAATTCTTATGTAAGATTTAAGCAGGCAAGGAAGACGAACCCTTTATTCTTTGTAAGTTAAGAGTTAGGAAACATGTCTTAAATTTTATTTTTATTTTTATTTTTGGTCTTAAATTAAGAGTTAGGAAACACACCTTAAATTTTCATTTCATTCATTTTATTTTTTCTTAAGTTAATAGTTAGGAAACATGCCCTAAATTTGCATTTGATTTGTATCTTTTTTCTTAAATTAAGCCTTAGGACACATGCCCTAAATTTACATGTTATTCACATCTTCTTTCTTCAGTTAAGAGTTAGGAAACACGACTTAAGTTTGCATTCCATCCACATTCATTTTCTTCAGAGCTAAGAAACATGCTTTAAGTTTGTATCCCCATCACATCCTTTTTCTTAAGTAAAGAGCCAAGAAACACACCCTAAATTTGCTTTCTGTTGCAAAATCGAGAATTGGAAAAGAACCTGTAAGGGTCTGAAGGTAGAGTTTGTGAATCAGTGGTTGAAATCTGCGGTTATCATTCCAGAGTCTGCCGCCAAAGAATTGAATCCATGAAAAGACTCACAGCTGATCAAACCCTAAGAATCCTTCTTCTCCTCCAGAGCTACCAAGTGCAAATTAGCATAAAATTAAGCCACTTCTCAGGGGAGTTTCACAACGGACTCTTTAAGTTGTTGTAGCAGTAGCGTCACTTCTGGGTTCGACATTCCCTTTTTCCAGGGATTTGTGTTGGTAGCCATAGATGTGAAGAATTTGGTTATTCGCAAAATTGAAAGCCCTCTCCATTTGCTTCAAACATCGCTCCACCGGGAAATCGGAGAACTGTGGACACGGCTTGCATCCCGTGAAGTGCGTCACCAAAGGCCACCGCTCGTCACCTAAGCCCGGATGGAAATTCTCCATCATCTTCTCGTATTTCTCTACCAATTCTACCCAGTACCCATGCAAGAAGTATGTGCTTTCCAGATAAACTCTGTCAGCCCATTTCGCCGTTTGTGTGATCAACAAGTACACCAATGCAGACTGATCGTCAGCTTCCAAACTCGCAGGCCTTCCTACCAGAGACTGTGTCAACATCTCACCTGCACAAGAGTATCTCCCAAGTCACACATCCAGCTTCCAGATCCAGAAACAAACAAACGGAACTCTAGATATACACAGTTCTTGAAAACGGAAGTTTCTTTGTGATGTGACCCTGCAGAATATTTCTCACATCCAAGTTTTAGTTACTTACTTTTTTTCCAGCCCCACCCATAAAACTGAAACTGGGACTGCAAATAGGTGGGAGACGACTAATAGCAACCCACCTGGACCAATCTATCTATCTAGCCAATCAGAAACAGGGAGCAGTCAATAAATACGGTTTGATTTTTATTGTGTTTATTAGACTCTTCTAGGGTTCCTCCAAGGCTTTTGAAAGTTGTGCATTTTTTCAGGTGAAGCCTCAGCAGTCTTCCACCAGCAGTGAATCCACAGGATTTGTTGACTGCTCTAACTCATCCAAGATTTCCAGTGCAAGATCACATATCGAGCGCTGGTGGACTCAGATGCTCTTTAGTGCAATAGACGCTTAAGAACTGTAGCTCGAGCTGAACACCCATTACCTGCTTTTTCTCTAGTGCTGCCTTTGGGTCCCATTGGCGCCCACGCGTCCAGCAGGTCCAGAGACCACTGACAATTGCGGATGAGAAAGCTTCCAGTGTTGAGACCCGTCCAGCTTTTGTTCCTGTAGACGGCTTCAGGGAAGCCTTGCACTACCAGACTGTAATTCTGGTACTTCTCCAGTGGAAGCTCGAACAACATGTCCGTGATCACGGCATCGGTGTCCATCCACCATAGCCACTCCACCTCCGGGTGCGCCAGCATCATGTTGCGCAGCAACGGGAGCTTGGTCCAAAACCCTGTCAAATGTCGGTCCAGATCTGCCGTGTTGTAGAAGAATTCTATGTTATGCAAGCGGCAGTAATCTATTTTGTTCTTAAAGAATTTCAAGAGGTAGTGATCCGCGATCGAAGTCACGCAGTCAGCGCCTTGTGTGTGCCCCGACCTAGCTGCTGTGACAAGCTGCAGCTTCTGATGCTGCAACTCTAGTAATTCGGATACTGTGCCCGCGGGCGCGCCGCTGACATTAGAATTCTGGTTAAGCTTCCAGTACTGCCTGCGTTGCGCATCCCAGTCAGAGACTACCGGGCCCAAGCCATCCCAAGGGGTTGTCAAATTCTCTTCGTCCTCCAGCTGGTTGAGAATTCGTATGTGATGACGATGGTCAGCTGATTCGGTTTCCTCCTGTGCAGCCGGGTACGTTCCGAAAGTGCCAGTTCCGATTGTTCCGCGCATCACTAGAACAGTCATGAGGCCACACATGACAGTGATCTTCATATTATCCAGGACTTTGAGAATACGCCGCCCTTTAGACGACGGCGGAACAAGGCGTTGCAGAAGCATCTGCATAGCTACGTCGGTTGTAGCTAAAGTTAGGTACCGTTCCAAATCTCTCTCAGCTCCACTGCAGCTCCTGCAACAACAAGAACGCGTAGCTGCTGTCTGATTCAGAAAGATGCTGCAGCTCAAACTCCAAGGAGTATCTCCTTACCGGAGCAGCTCAGTCTAGATAACTGCTACTATCTACTCCTGGAGTATCAACGAGCTACATTCAACTGTTGTGGAAACCTGCATCACCCGCGTGATCACACGCACGGACCAACCAGACGAGAAAAAAAACATTCCTTCTTCAACTGCACTTGAGCTAAGGAAAAAACACCACTACAGCAGCGACCCACCAACGAACTAGGTACTGCAAAACTCAAACCAAACCGTCTGCGAAAATCTGCGTAATCCAATCTCTTGCACATTCAACCGCACTCGATTCTACTACACGCAAGTCCGAACCCCAAACGTCGTGCGTAAAAGCTCGGCTCTACGAAACATCAACTAGCGTACCTACAGCTTTAGATACCATCCCGCACCCCACCCCTCTCGCCCCTCCCATTGTCCAATTGCCTAATTCTCCCATTTCTATTTTGTAAAATTAAAACACCGGAAATTGCCTTGGGGACAATTATACTTCCAATTTTGAAATATAAAAAAATTGGCCACTGTTTCTCAAAAAATAGCAAAACTGATTAAATTTACACTAGAGAAACACTATTTTCCAAATGTTTTGGGGTTTTTTAAGTCAAATTTTTTGGGAAAAAAATCACTGGTTGAGTGGCATGTTATTAAGACACTGAAAGTTGCCTTGGGTAGCAAATATTTTTTTGTAATAACAGTCAGTTTTAGAGCCCCCATATTCTCCCTTTTTGAAAATAAAATAAATTAAAGACCTAGGAAATGTATGTATACCGTAGTAGGAGCTATTCTGGTGTGTAGTCACCAGTTTCAACCTGGACTACTATCCGCATTATAATTATAAGCTAAGGGTGCTATTATTCGTCTCCTTGCGAGCATTAGTTTGTTTGTTGTTTGCACACTTTACTGCAGCCTCGGACATAGAGGACACTGTCAGCCTGCTTATTGATGCATGGCAGAATTTGGGATCTCGAAAAAAATGGAAAAACAAAGATGAGGTTGTTGACGTTGTCGAATCCGCTTGACCTCGCCTACCCATCACTCAACAGGCCACTACAGCAGCACAACCCATTTGCCTTACATAAGAGCATCTCCAGCTGTGCTCACTATGTGACCCTGCAAAAGTATTTTTCACGTCCAAGTTTAGTTATATACTTTTTCGCAACCCCACCCATTAAACTGAAACTAGGACAGCAAATAGGCGGGGGACTACTAATAGCAAACCACCTGGACCAATCATTATGATAGGCCGATGAGAAACACTGAGCAGCAGTTAGATCATATTATTACAGTCTTTTCTGCAGGTGCCTAGCAATGCTGTGCCTTTTACCAGCCACTGCAAACTTTGCACTTATGCTGAGCCAAAACCATTTTCCTGAGCCAAACTGGCATGTTCTCACTTGTCTTCATCCAATTTTACTGTGCAGGATGACAAACTAAACACCCCTGGACACGCTATTTCATAAAGAGTTTTTAGGACTGCATCAAATAGGGCCTGATGATAATGGAAAGGTTGGATTTTCTTGGATCCATTGTTGGAGGTACAAAAGAAGTACACACCAATGCAAAAATCTTTTGTTGGTTCCAGATGATCCTGGTGATTCCCAGTCTGGTTGCAGGAACCTGACGGTGCCACGTTCTATGAGTCATTAAAAACAAACCTTGGAAGGAGCCAACTGTCGGAAGTGGAACCTTGCTAGATTTGTTAAGCATGATGGTATACAAACTAGACTTGTAGGAAATTTAGTGTAGAAAATATACACAAACATACCAGGGTTTATGGAATAGAGTTGTGTATAGGGATGACAAAGAAGCATATATGGGCAATCAGATTGTTAGAATGGGAGTTTTGAATTGTTTTGAAGCGTTAATAACTGGTACTTAAATGTTATAATAACATCATAGGCATGTCCCCAGCTGCAAAGAAAAAAAATTGTGTCCTGTGAGTTCATTCAAATAGGTGCCTTGAATTGTTGAGTTGCCTTCATGAACTAGAACTAACATGTTGCATGCAAAGAACATGCAACAAGAATTTGAAGTTTTTATGTTTTACACATCATTCTCTGATTTTACTCTTCCTCATCAGCCTTTTTTTTTTTGCTAAAAAGAGAAATTATAAATTTTCAAAAATAATGTGAATTTCAAGGTTTTCAGTCATCAAAATTGAGGAAAACCTTAATAAAAACTGTCGAATTCCGTATTTGATTTTCAGTGGTGTAATCAAAAATATAAAAAGCTGATTAAATATTTGTACTTCATATCTGGTTTATAGCCAGATTTGGCTAAATTTCCCAAAGATGATAGCCATTTTTTCTACCTCTTCCTATGGATGATCGCCACTTTGGCTACAAACAAAACTTCCCAAAAACAACACTGTTCGCTTCTCATATTAACAAACAGAGTTTTGGCACATTACTTGTAATGTTTATTGTGGCAGGCAGGTTGACCCTTTTAGTCACGCGACCACTTCAGATGTTTACAACACTAGTACATCTCTATCTGAGAGATAAAAGGAACTGCACCCAATTTCAAAACCATACCAGGTTTGGAGTTTGGACGTTTTGGACCCAGAGCTTTAGTATGAGAAGTTTTGGAATTGAAGAACTCCTTTGAGCAACGCCACCATTGCTTAGTCTGTGACCTTGAACCCTTCAGAACCTCCTGGAAGGATTCATCCAATTGCGAATTTTAATGGAACTAGAACAATAAATTTTCCTCGGTACCTGCATGCTGCAAGCGGACAACACTGGCACAAACCAGTGTTGGGTGGGTATGTGCTTTCAGAGATACCTTCTGGACAGGGCCTCAAAGAAAATTGTAATTTGTGAACCTCGACAGGCCCAGGCTTGTTAATATTCTAAAAAAGTAAAGTTAGGCCATGCGGGCATGGACCTAGACTGGTTTTCTCTTTATGTCTGGGCATGCATAACATTCTTGCAAATATAATATGCCTTGTGGACGTGGACCCACACATGTGCGTGACAAGCATAATCAAATTTTACATCACCAATGCATGCAAGAACACATTCAAAGACAATGTGAATATGAAATTGTCATTACAAACATTGTGCAAAAATCTAGGACAAGAAGGGGTGCAAAATTGTCTCACTCAATGTAGAAAAATGTTTTAAACTCTAATCACATGAGCTATTACAAAATGGATGATTAAGTAATCCCAATGATAATCATTGCAACCCAATCTTGGATGATGAAGACACATCAAAGATCAAAAGTAGAAGCTATTTGTGTGTTGCATGCACTCATCCACTATCACATTGAAATAAAATGATGGCAAATTCACACAAAAGGTTGGGGTAGAGTGCACTCTTAGATCGGAGCTAGCTCTCTCTCTTCCTTGGCCTCCCAAGCATAAACAAGCATAACCAAAACATGAAATAAACTTTGACTTTGTAAATCTTTCAACTTCAACCTCCCACTTTGAAGTTTTTAAAAACTTAAACTTACACAATGCCAAAACAAACCCACCAATTCACACAACATTCACCCACATGTTTCTTTTTTTAAAAAAACATTCATTGAACTTCAAGGTCCCAAAAAATAACATAAGATACATCAATCAAATTAGGACACCATGGCCTCTTACTTTGCAATTCTTTCAACTTAAAACCCTAACTTTGATATTCTTTAAAAATTCAAAGGGCAAGACCATAAAAGACAAAAAGACACACTAATTGAAAATCAAGCACTATTAGAAAACCAAGTCCTTGACCACTATGCACTTCCACTCAAATCGAATTTCATTGGAATGGGACTCATGTCATTCCACCGTACATTGATTGTAGTGAAAGTGAGTGTGACAATGCCATTTTCTTGATTGCTTAACTGGAATGGGACTCATGTCATTCCACTATACAATGGTTGTAATGGAAGGGAATATGACAATGCCACCCTTTTGACTACCTAAGTGGAATGGGATTTGTTCCATTCCACCATACATGTCAAGTGGAAGGCAATTGTGACCATGCCACCTTTTTTATTATTGTTTCGGTGGAATTGGACTTGTGCCATTCCACCACACATTGACACAAACGAAAGGCAATTATGACAATGCCCCTTTCTTGAATACCTAAATGGAAACTTCCACTAAGGTGAATGTTCACCATTGATTATGCAATTTTTTGAAGGGAATTGTAAAAGACTAAACTTATTTATTTTGCTTCTATGTACATTGTTAACTTGCAGCATGCCAATGGATGGAACTAAGACACAACCCACCCATCCCAAGTGCATGCATGGGCATATTCATGCAAGGTATAATATGGAATGTGCATTATGTCCAATTTCATGTACTAACCTTGGATAACCATGTGTAGCTTACTTGAGGGTGTGCTTATAATATATGGCACAAACACATGTTCATTAATCTCCACAAACAAGATTGGTCATTTTGGCACATGTCATTTTATTGTTTTTCATTCAAGTGTGATCATTCACATAACAAGGTGGTCCATACATTACCTTCATTAAGGTGACAATCTACTTTAATCACCAGCATTATGTCATGGTCATTTTGACCATATTGTTTCTTAAACTAAGACCATGATATACCGCCCTTAGTTTGAAAGAATAACTTTTTGATCTCATTTATGTTCATTGTCAAGCCATTAACCTTCACCTCTATGCTATCCCACATAACCTAGTTCATAATTTAACATTGTGACTTGTTGGTTTTGGATTACACCTTTGATTTTCTCTTTTTTTTAGGTTAGTTATCTACCATAGATAGACCAAGATATAAGCTACCAATCACAAATATTGGCTTATAGGTATGACACAGCCAAACACATGGTAGTGATTTATGTCATCCATGTGTTGAAATCATTATATTTTCACTTAGATAATCACTCGAAATCATTATTTGTGGTTTGCTTTTCATCTTGCAATCACACCTAGCTTATTTCACTCAAGCTTGTGTTGAACATGTGTTTCTTAAGCAAATGTATAGTAGCCTTTTGATCCATTTCACTATACATAATACCACTAAACTATAATTTGTAGAATGTCATTAGGCTATGGAGTAAATGCCACCATTGGCATTACAAGGCCATGCACTTGTCACCCCACTTGCTATCACTAAATTTTCACTCACATTAAGTCCTAATAATGTATTTTCCTAATGACTTGAACTACTTTTATGTGATGTGCCCCTTACATGCATTTTTGGAATAAGGTGTAATCGTGCTGATTTTTCTTGGCCCCTTTGCTTTGAACTACCTCCTCCTCCCCCTCCCTCTCCTCATTTAATCATGGTTTATATACACTAGCCCTTGTAAAATATAACACATTTTTTCAAAACCTATGTCATTAATTAAGGCCTATTCAATCAATAAAATCTATGCCATTAACATTGGTGTTATTGACATTTATGCCACTAGTGGCCTATGTCACTCCAAACATGCCACATAATATCACTGATGGTGTATGTCACTGGGTAGATGCAAGGTAAAATGGCTCATTTTTTATGTCACAAGGCTAAATTCCATAAGGGTGTTGTGATTGGAAGCGTCATTACTATGCACATATATTTCAATTTGATTTTAGGGACTTGAGTCAAATTGTCAACTTAATTATAAAAATGAAAATCTAGGCATATTCACAATCAAAGTAGCACTTTTTGACCACAAGACTCAAGGACTTTGTTTTTACTATCTTCCAAATATAAAAATTAAATGGAATAAATTTATTGAAAGATATTGGATAATTCAAATTATGATAATTTTCAAGATGGTGATGATTTTTCACATGCGTATGTAGCGATGCATAAATATTTTGGTAGAAATCGAAAAATGCAGAAAATATGTACATAAATTTTTATATACAACTTAACATGTTTTCTTACATGAAAATTTCTCACACATTTTGTCAACACTTAGGCCCCCAAATTCTAAGCCTAATGAATTTTTAAAATCAACCAAATGGGGGAAAAAAATCATTTTATTTGTTGCCCTTTCAAAATGGATTTTGTAGCCTTCAAAAGTCTTATATCATATATTATTTAATCAAATGCATTATATGAACATTGTCAAACATAGATGTATACATTACTTATACATGAAAGAAAATTGAAGTAAATTGCATTGTTTAATACATTCCTTTTGATTCCCTGAAGATGAAAATTGTAATTAAAATAAGGACCCAAATTAATTTAAATTTATTTTTAAAACATCTATATTATATCCAATTTATTTTTAGATTTTTTAATAGATTACCATGACATCATTCTAGTTATAGTCATATACCAATCCCCTATATAATGATGAAATAGTCAATGTAATAAAATCCAAAATAGTCCTTTTCCATTAGACTGTCCTTTTGGGTACCCTAATTGTGAATATGCCCATATAAATTATTTTGCATAACTTATTAAGGTAAAAATGTTATGGACTTTGGAAGTTGAAGTATTGGACTTATTGACTAGCAACAATTTTTGTATATGGACTTTGAAACAATTGAAATATTCATAGTATGTTATATAGGGAATTGGAATATGATGAGTCTTTCTTTTAAAAACACAGGTTTGAAAATATTGACATCATATGATTTATAAGTTTTTTGTCATGGACTTTTAAATAGCATGAAAGTCCTTAAAATTCATAAAGTTCATAGCTACCTTAAATTGGGGTTTCCTAAGTTAGTTTTTTTAAGAGAAGCATGGAATAGGGGCTTTCAATAGGGTATGCATTTATTTTTGAAAAATAACATCAAAATTGAAAGGTTGGATTTTTTTGGCAATGTTTTAAATATGACCTTAGGTCAAAAACATGATAGTCCAAGTTTTAGTTCTTATTGGTTCTTGTTAAGGTTTACAATGGAAGGAAAGTTTGGGAAGGTGTTGTGTTGTTTCTTGTCTAATGACATTCAGTTTCAATTTATGTGCACATTTCAAGTTTTTTCAATGTTGTTACCTCTGAGTTTTTGTTTCATCATATTGTTCAATTTCAATTTTTGCATGGCAAGTGTAGGTTTGTATATTGTCACCTATTTATTGTATGTAACATGTATTGCAAGAATAAAACTTCATTTGATTTATTTGTGTGAAACTTGCAAGAAAATGTATTGATTTGCATTAGGTTTAACTTTGTGCGTTGCATTTTGAACTTGTAGATGTGGTATCCAATGCTAATGAAGATCACCAAAATCAATTAAAACTACACACCATGAAGCTCATGCACTTGGAGCGTGCAAGTTGCTTATAATGATCACATGGTGCATTTGGAGCTTGCAAGTCAATTATAACAATCACTTGGTGCACTAAACTACATTTTATTAACAAGTATTGAAATGTCATTTGCTTGTAGGTCAAATGTTCTCACTAAAACACCATAAGAATACAAAATTACAAAACAATATGTTTATGATTTGAAGGTTGTATTTCATGTCAAATAGGTAATTTTGTTGAAAGTTTACATTCCTTGAATTGCTTCTTTAACCTATGTGTTGTAATGGGTTTTCTTTAAGGAGAGCAATGATGAATAAAACATTTTTAGGGTTTTTTCAAATTCTAGGCATGAGGGATTATGTGCAATAATCCAAATGGCTAACAAAAGATTGGGCAAAAGGAGAAGAAGACAAGTCAGGGCTAGACCTATCCAACATGCCATAGACAATCAAGCTCAAATAGATGGGAGAGATAGAGCAAACCAAAAGCAAGATTGTGTAGGTAACAAAAACAAGTTGCCAAAAAAATAGTTGACACTCTTAGGATGAGGTTGGATGCCTTAGATATTACACAAGATGCACCAGTGTCAGAGTGGCAAGTTAGGAGGAGTGCAAAAGTAATGACTTATTACATATCAAATGTGTTGTCTATGCATCAAGGTAATGAATCAAAAAAACGTGCATTACAAAAGGTTTTCTTAAGCCCTATAGTTGTCGATCTACTTCCTATCTACTCTAAGTTAATTCAAGCTTCATGGTTGATATTTACTTAAGAGGAGGTCATCAAAGGGTTGATGAAAAGCTTGGGAAAGGTGAAATAGTCATGTTCAACTGTGAAACTTGCCACAAAACATGTTTTGTTCACAACAACTTTAACTTTTCAATGAAATTTAAAGCACACATTTTAAGCATTCATCTTCATAATGTTGTTTTAGCAATGGAATGAAAAAGGGTTATGGAATAGAGCAATGGATTTTCTTGGGAGCATATTCACAATTAGGGTACCCAAAAGGACAATTAACAAAAAAAAGATTACAAAAGACTATTTGGATTTTTATTACATTTATTATTTCATGATTATAGGGGATTAATACACAACTATAACTAGAATGATGTCATGTAAATCTATTTTAAAAATCTAAAAATAAAATGGATTAATATAAATGTCCTTTTGAATCCTTTTAAGTAATTTGAGTCCTTGTTTTAACTGTAATTTTCATTTTAAAAGAATTAAAAAATGTATAAAACAATGTAATTAACTTCAATTTTCTTTCATGGATAAATAATGCATACATCTAAATGACAATGTTCATATACTCCATTTGATTAAATAATATACAATATAAGAATTTTGAAGGCTATGAAACCCATTTTAAAAGGGCAACAAAGAAAATGAATTTTTTTTTAAAAATTGTTAATTTTTTTGTATTTGTTAAGCTTAAAATTTGTGGCCCCAAGTGTTGGAAAAATGTGCAAGAAATTTTCATGCAAAAAAAAATGTTAAGTTATATATAAAAGCTTATGTATTCATTTTTTGCATTTTTGGTTTTTTACCAAAATATTTATGCATAATTATATATGCATGTGAAAAATCACCATCACCATGAAAATTATCATAATCTAAATTATCCAATAACTCTCACTTAAATTTATTCCATTTAAATTTTATACTTGGAAGATACCAAAATCAAAGTCCTTGAGTCCTATGGTAAAAAACTAGTACTCTAATTGTGAATATGCCCTTGGAGTCTCTTTGTGCAAGAAGAGATGTGATGTTTTGTCACCATCCACAAAAGTTGGTATGATCTCATGGTGGGTCTTAGAAACTTGAGTCAATCCCAATAGAAAGGAGGTCATTCAAATGCGGATAATGCCTCATGTTTGTGATGAAAAGCTCGCTCATTATTTCATGGAAACCCAAGTGTGCAATTTCTCTTAAGTAATTTCTTTGCAGATATGATGTAACTTGTTTGTTTCTTGATAATGACAACAAGTTTCAAATAGGACTATGTTTCAAAATGGGTTTTTACATAGCACTGGGAACATTACCTTCATTGTGATTTAGTTGTCACCCATTTAAGTTTCCACAATTATGTAAAATTTAAAGATTATAAGGATATATATATTTTGCATGCATTGCTAAATGCTTTTCGTTTCCTACTTATTATTGTGTTGGATTTTCATGGAGGTTTGTGCACCACAAGATTCAATGGATAGTTTCAAAGATTGTCATTGAATAATGAGTGGCATTTTGTGGGTATGCGGAACTAAAGGGACACCATGTATATAACTAATGGACTTTTTATCCCATTGAGGAATTCAATGGATTCTGGAAGATTGTTACAGAATATTAAGTGGCTTCTATGGTCATAATTATAACATTGACATATGTTTTTTTACACTTAAGGATTCTTTGGGTGTTCTACAAAAGTATCAAAGAACAGTCATTGATATTTTGTGTGTTTGTATAAGACTTAAGGTCACAATTGTAGCTCTGATTGAAATTCTCTTACACTTAGGGACTAAGCATGTGTTTTGCTACATACATAATAAAACATTTTGTGCCATTTTGTGAGTCTATAGAACTTTAAGGACATCATGTATATGGTTAATGGATTTCTTGTAATAGTGTAAGACTCAACTAATGTTATGATGAACTGTTAAAGAAACATAAGGGATTTTTTGGGTCTATGGGACTTGAAAGATACCATGTGTAGCACTACAATGAACTTCAAAGTTGTTTATCTAGACATTCATGTCCAATATGTCATTTACTGAAACCTTGGAAAAAAAATTATAGAATTGACATGGATGTATGGTGATGTTTTTTGTTAATGGACTAACATGGGCTCATCATGATGTTTTTTGAAATTGTAGTTCATTGTTGGTATTTATTTTTGACTTTAGTGGTGGTTTTGGAAGATGTAGGTTGTTAGCATGGTCTTTATTTTGGATGTAAATTGTGACTTTGGAAGGATAGATGTGGAACTGACAAGCTTGAGCTCGTGTTATTTTTTGTTCATGGTCTTTCAATTTGTTGACATTTTGGGAGAATGTAGATTTCAATGTGGAGTTGTGGTAATGTTTTCTAGACTTATACTTGTTGATGAACTTTGATTGGAAGTTCTATTGATTTTATTTTGAAGACATTGGTTGTCAAGGACTTCTTTATGTTCTAATTGTGGACTTGTTATTTGAAGCCATAGGTTGTTGGTTGGTTTTATTTTGGACCTATTGTGATTGTTTTGGGAAATGCATGTTACAATGGTGAAGTATTTTGAAATGTTGGTTATGGGTCATTGTGTCTTTGGGTTGTTGAACTATTTTGAAATGCAAATTATTGTGCCTTTTTATTTTGAAGTTGTAATGTTTTTTTGAAATTGAATATTGTTGGTGGTATTTCTTTTAAAATTTGATTAAAACCTTTTAAGCTATTGGTTGCTAATATAATAGTTGGCATTGAATAACATTTTGTGGGTTTATATGACTTAAAGGTCACAATTGTTAATCTGATGTCCAAATGTTGTCACATTCATGGATTCATTAGGTGTTTTGTAAAAGTATAATAGAACATTTAGTGACATTGTGTGTGTCTACAAAACTTAGGGTCACAATTATAACTATGATGAAGGTTCTATTACACTCATAGATTAAGAGGGTGTTTATAAAAACATCATAGAACATTATGTGTCATTTTGTGACTTTATAAGACTTCAAGGACATCATGTATATTCTTGATGAATTTCTTGTAATGTTGAAGGACTCAAAGGACTCAACTGATGTTGTGAAAATTTGTTATAGAATTATAAGGGATTTTGTGGGTCTATGGGACTTGAAGGATACCATGTGTAGCACTGTAATGGATTTCAAGGTTGTTTATCCAAACATTCATGTTCAATATGTCAATTTGTGAGATCGTGGAAAAATATTTGTAGGACTAACATGGATGTATGGTGATGATATACATTGGTGGTCTTTATCTTGGATGCAAATTGAGACTTTGGAAGGATAGATGCATGTTTGACATGCTTGAGTTGGTGCTGATTTTTGTTCATGGTCTTTAACTTTCAATTTGTTGATGTTTTGGGAGGATGTAGATTTCAATGTGGAGTTGTGGTGATGTTTTTTAAACTTACAATTGTTGATGAACTTTGATTGGAAGTTTTGGTGATTTTACTTTGAAGACATAGGTGGTTCAAGGCTTCTTTATGTTCTAATATTGGACCTATTATTTGAAGCCATAGGTTGTTGGTTGGCTTTATTTTGGACCTATTGTGATTGTTTTGGGAAATGCTTGTTATAGTGGTGAGGTATCTTAAATTGCCGATTATTGGTGGGTTTTTTTTTTGGTTAATGAACTATTTTTTTTAAAAAAATTTGTGATTTTGGAGTTGTGATGTGTTTTGAAAAATCAAGTTGTCGGTGGACTTTATGTTGGACTTGTACTAATGTTTTTTAAGACATTATGTGATTTTATGCATTCAATTTAGGACTATATACTATATACTTCTATGTGACATTTTCGTTTAAATTAGTTCTAGTTTTCTTTAACACATTATCAACTTCACTTGATTTTTTTTGTTGTAAAATATGTTGTTCTTATGACCTTAAGATTCTTTATTATTAAACTTGTAATCTTTTAGGAGAAACCCAAAAGTTACAAGTAGGTGTATTGTGGATTTATGAACATATGGAGTTTTATTTACATTTCCAAAATAAGCACCTTGAAATCATTATTAAGAAGAAGTTGTTTGATGATTTACGTCCATTCTTTGTCAAGCGAATGAAAGAATGGAATGTGTGTTGCTACATCTATCATGTGGAAATTGATGAGTTGCAAGGTGCTTTAATAACATGCATACCAAGTCTAGGATTCATTTTAGCTCATGTGATTACTTTTGTGAAGAAATTTGTCAACCTACATATGAAGAGTCTTATGAATGTGTAGGTGCTTTGACCACATACCCAACTCTAACTTCTTTTTGGGAGTTAGTGGTCTATCCCCGTGATGAGTATTTAGAATGGTATAACAAGGATTGCTTATTGGGTACCTTTGAGAATTATGGTGTAGACATAATTCCCATTTGTCTTGTAAAAGAAGAATGTTTTTTGAACATTTTGGTGAGCTTGAAACATTATTCCATAGAAAATATATTAATTAAAAAGGGAAAGGAAAAGAAAAAATTAATATTCCATCACAAATCTTCATCTTTTGACAAGCGAATTAACTACCTGAAGCTTAAGCTATAATATTTTACATGCATCATAATTTTGTATCATGGTAGCAGACCAACAATTCAAACAATCCTTGAAGTATTTCCCAAATGACACGATGGTTTTTGTAATTGATTTTGTTGAAATTATGGTTTTGAGGTTCAAAATGAAGTGCAATCTATGCATCGGCAAGTTACAATTCTAATACACATTACTTTGTAATGCAATCCGGATGTTGATCCACATGGTGAAACTTCTAATGTAATCATGAAGTATCATTTTTATATTTCTAATGACAAGTCACATGACAATTATTTTGTTCAACATTCCTTGCTTTTGCATTGGCAAAAAATGTGTTGGATGGAGGCTTCTGTCCCAAAAACCATTGGATTTGGTCAAATAGGTGTTTTTCCTAGTTTAAGAGCAAAACCCTGTGGTTTTTTATTACGTAGTATCCTTACTTGACAAATGGTTGTAACATGATGTGGAATTTTTTTGGCACAAGGCATGGGAAAAGGCCCCATGATGGTGTTAGGGTAGTGTTGAAGAGGTTTTTCAAGAAATTTCAACTAAATGTTAATGGACCAAAGTTGCAAAATGCTGAGGATGTGGTCAACCTTTTGCACATTCACTTGTCTTCGTGGTCTAAAATATCTTACAAAGGGGAGAAGAAGCTTGTGACACAAGTTTTTTTTGGCATGTCAAGACTATTGATGTTGATCGTCAAACCAAGTACATTTGTGATTTTGTGAAGGGAACTTGAGATTTGAATTGTGTTAAATCTATTAGCATTTGTGATGTTAACAAGATGCTAAAAAAAGACTTGTCATGTTTCTATTGTTTATGTCTCAATTGCAACTACAAGGATTGCATGAATTTGGCTTGGACCAAGGTATGGCAAGTAGAAATCCTAAATACGAACAACTCTTGATATGTTCGAAATGTCATTCAAACTACCACACATGAAAATGAATGGGACCAGTTTCAAACACTACTAGAATTTATGATTTATCAAACCGAAAAAACCACCCAAAAAAAACCCATTTTGAGTAACCACCAAAAAGGTCATCTAGTCATTTTGACATTTTTGCATTTTTCATTGGTCATTTTGACTCATGACTATTTGACTACTAGTCAAATTGAACAATTTAATTAATTTAAATTGAGTATTAAAATAATTATATATTCAAAAAAATTCATATATATATTGATATTTATGTATTAATACATATTTTGACCACTAAATACATATTTATATGTATTAAAAAGTCAACATCAGTCAACAACATCGAGCAATCAACACTTGAAATTGTTGGGATCAAGGTTTGCAGCCTTGGGTCTCCAAAGTGGCACACCAACAATTTTGCCACCCAACTACCACTATAATGTTATTACATATGAAGCCAAATATTAAACTTATTTGGCATTGTATTAATTGTGCTAAAAATCACAAATTTTGAAATGTAATTTCTTTTTCATATTTTGCTCAAATGAGACAAATCAAATTTCAAATTTGAGATTTTTCATAAATTTACACATTTGTAATAAATGAAACCCAAAATTTCAAATCATGTTTATAAGAAATTTTTTTGAATGTTATTTTTTAATAACAATTCAAACACAAAATTTCATCCCAGAGATTTTGAATTTGCAATATCAACAAAGGCAGAAAAATCATTGAGTTAAAAAGGCCCCATGTACTTGTTGTTATGTCACTGGAAGCCACAACTTCTAATTCGCTTATGGATGAAGGAGGAGCTACTATTTTCTAGGAGCTATAGGTTCAAACTCAGGGGTGTGCAAGTGAAAGCGGTGCCAGCCCTCGACCACTGAGCTTGACTTTGGGGTGCCAATGGCTTGTCAGTCAGGTCTTCTGTTGCACTTCAATAAATAAATAAATCTAAAGAGCTAGGTCAAGCTTGCAAGCAAAATGTTTGCTGCAATACTTCATCATTGGAGAGACCACAAATGAGTCAACACACACATGTAAGTTGTTTCCCATTGCAATTTCCAATAACAAAAACACTCCAGAAATGACTTATTTGAAACATCATCAAAAGGTCCTATGGATATCCTGCATTCTCTGTTACAAATCATAATATATACGTGTGTATTTTCCAGAGCCATTATTGTAGTTAATAAAGTTAACCATAAAGTGTACAGTAACACTCTAGAAGCAGCACAGCATTTCCAAAATAAGTGCCCACCCCAACCAGGGTGGGTAGGCACCTATTTTGGGAACACCCTGCTCCTCAAGGGCATTACCCAATGTAAAGTACCAGGCAGAAAACTAATGTTTTAATTTTTTCCCCATCACACCCAGAGGGTACTTGCTGGGTATAAATGATATGTATATATAAAGAGAAATGCCTGCCAGACCAGGCAAATTGTTTTCCAAAATGCTCTGCCCTTTGTCCAGGAGGAATTCTGCTGGATAAAGTGCACACTCCAAATACATGAGAAATTTTCTGCCCAGTGTTTTAGGTTTCACAAACTGGTTTTTCTCACCTAAATTGGTCCTCACAGAAGTTTCACCTCAGTTTTGGACTTGCCGCCTTACTTGAGCCTTCACTGTTGGCTCATATTTCTGCTATTGAGTCAAGTCTCTGTCTTAATAAAAATCCTGCAAATCTTGTTATCTGATACCCAGTTTCATTAAAACAGTACCCAGTTTTGCTCATCTTACAGCTACACTCAAATTGAGGATGAAACAGGGCTTACAAGGGGGGTTAAAACTAGGCCCCAAATACAGGGTCACTTTACTGATAACTTTAATAATTGACAGCTTTCAACAATTTAAATGGCTTTTGCACTCGAAATCACATCCATCCACATGCTGTTCTTCAGGCAACAAACCCACCGACCCAGCAACAAACCCACAGCTTGAATTCTCTTGAAAAAGCTCCTAGAATTGTCCACAGTAATTCCCCAAAATAGTCGCAGGCTTGGTAGGATATTATAGTGTTTTTAAATCCCCAGTTTTCAATAATGACCTGACTACACCTATGACACTCCAACAATCTATTGTGTATGTTCAGCATGTGAGGTAGTTCATGAACAGTTGAACCTCTCTAAATGTTAGTCCTTGGTTGTAGGAACTCTTTCTAAAATGTAGTTCAACATACTTCTTGATAGAAAAACACACATGAAGCCTACAATAACATTTGCACCATGTGGGAGTTTACAAGATGCTGTTTAGAATGGGTTGTTACAAGAGCATATCTCCACTGCATATACAAAGGCACTGGCTGTTCGACAGTAAGTTATTGGTGCTGGGGAGAAAGGCCAGCATTGTTCATCCCATCACAACCCATGTGTTTCTTCACCTAGTGTGCAAAAGGACACAAAAGAGCTTGGCTTATAAGACTAGGCTTGCATTGAAGTCATCAAGTGATGCATACAAAATGTTTGTGATTCTTTCTATGCCTTCAAATGGCTCCAAGTCACCTTTGTTCTCAAAGTTGTCTATTCCTTTCATTAAACTTTCATTTCTTTATTGAACACGTTGATCGTCATTTATTCTTTGGTCTTCCTTGTTTCAAGGTAGTATCCTCTCAAATTTAGAATTTTCTATTTGTTCAATGAAGTGCAAACACAAGGCATAAGAGACCCAAAAACAAAAAGGTTGTAACATTGTCAAATTGATGGATTAGGTTTCATTGTAATGGTCATATCTCATAATGCACATTACACTTTATTAATGAGGACTTGGATTCACTGTTTTTTTTCTCCTTTTTTTGGGTAAGATGTTAACAAAAAAAATAGCAAAATGATTTGAACTTGCACTCACAAAACAAAATTCTCCTAATTTTTTTTGTTGAAAAGGGAAAAAAATTCCCACCAAAAAAGGCACTTTTTGGATTTAGGTTACTATCTTGAATATGTACATTGTACAAATATTTTTCATGCATAATTTGTAAAGTTATAAGAGCTATGGGTTTTTAAGTTGAAATAATGGATTATAATCTTGTAAACAATACTCAATATGGACTTCAAAATGATCCAATAATTTGTATTGCATATAGTAAGGACTTAGTGTTAATAAGAAAAAAGGTCAATAAGAACAAGTCTAAACATTATATTTGTGTCATTTAAATTGTTAAAAAATATTTGTGAAATTGTTTTGTACACTGAAACACATAATTTTTCCAAAGGCCACAATACATTGAAAAAATGATATTTTATATATGGTTACTTTTAATTGAGCTTCAATTAATATGATGAAAGAACCAATCAAAAGTGTAAACATTTGCCTATGTCATGCCAATCAACCTAATCAAAGAAAATACATGAACCCATGGGGACACTTTTTTGTCCAAAGTTTGTCCCTTGTAACTTGCATTCACCTTGAAAGTTTACTAGGAGGAACTTGAAGACCTTCATTTGTTTACCTAATGGCTTCAATGTTGACACAACTATCCAACAATGATATAGTACTTGTATGTTTTTTTTTATTTTAAAAATGACATTTAGAGGTGATGGCTTAATGCTAACTTATAAGATAACACATATAAAAATATTTGAATATGCATTGAGACACCACTGCAAGGTCAGAAAGTAATCATCCAGCGGAAGATTGAGCTAAAGACTTCCCCAGGGCCAACAACTTCTTAGGTTAACAGGTCGCTCATGTGGAGCAATCATCTTATTGGTTTGCTTCATGCGGAGTAAAGTTTACTTAATAAATCATAAGGTTACATAATGCAGTTCAAAAGTGTCTGACACTTGTGATGGGAGATATGAACAGGCCATGATTGACATCTGTTTTGCTTGTTGTGTTTGTTGTGGGAGAATAGATTGAGTGGTCACTGGTGGTGGCAATTGTTTGATCTGATCACCTTGAGGCTTGATGAATGTATATTCAGGTAAAAGGAAATTGCTCCCAGATTGGTCGCCATGAGGAAGCAATGACACCTGAATATTTGCATGTGTTTTTCTGGCAGGCCCTATGTACAAGGTCTGGAAAATCCTTTATATGCCATGGGATGGGGGCCCGGCCTGGGTGTCACAATAAAAAACGACCAATCCAACTTCCTTCCCATTGTCATATAAAATAATTTTACAAGTGTAAAGTTTAAAGAAGTGGTGGGCAGTTTTTTAATTATGTTGCACCTTTGAGAATCAAAGTTACAGGTTAAAGCTGGTTCTTTGATTTTTGAGAACAGCCGATCAAGGGTTCAATATACCCAACCCCTTACCCACACCAGTTCTTTCTTTGAGAAAGAGAGAGCAGCCTTACACATTAGGCTTAGTGGAACTTCAAATTTCAAGGGAAAAAATGATAATAAATGAATAACTAAATTATCAGATGTACTCACTCCAAAGAGATGGGAAAAAAATTGTTTTCATATGGAGTATGGAAATGAGCCAGATGACTACATAACAGGTGGTAGTACCATTAAAGCTTAGGGTGTAAAAGGTTTGCTCAAACCTGTAGTATATCTTGCTGCAGCTTGTCTCTTGGCTGGTCTCTAAGGTGGCCGACCAGATCCCATATGAACAACTATTGGACTAAACTTCAAAGTAAGCTGAACATGCTTTTGGGATGGGTGATCTTCCAACAGTCCAACAAAGACTTATAGACCTCACATCTTAAAGTGCCCAACTGAACCAACAGCAACCACCAGTGCATACATGCATTGGAAGCTTGTTGTGACCAAGTCCTTGATGAACCATGGAATTGATCGGTTTCACCTTAGTAACCAAATAGATCCTGTAGGTAGGTATGTAGCCAAGACAGTAGGTGGTTACTAGGTAAGTAGGCGCAATTAGTTGGTTAGAAAGTAGGTAAGGGCTATTGGGTTCTTAGTGGTTACAACTTCCAGGGTTAAAGCAGCAAGTGTTGTTATTTGGAAAGTGGATTTGGATAGTTTCTACCCAATATTAGTGCAAACAATTTTTATTCATAATATTAATCTAAGTTCTTTTTGGGGGAGTTCTAAAGGATTAATGTCTTTCATTAATCATTCAAAGGGTATATCATTACTTGGGCTCTGCATTATTACGCATTATGAGTGAGAATGAAATGATGAAAAGAATGATGTAATTTTGTGAAAATTAAGCTCCACAAATATTGAATGACATTTCATGCAACTTGAATTTGAATTCAAATTTAATTGAGTTTAAATTCAATAAAATTTTAATTATCAAAATGCACATGTTAATTTTTTATTTTTTTTAATATTCACATAGATGGGTTGGTGAAAGGACTAAAATACTTAAGCTTGAAATTTCATAGAGAATGTTTTTATAATTGTCAAATTGAGAGCCATATTATTGGACCCTAAACATGTTTCACCTTTACTAACTTTGATTATCATCATCATTAGAATTTAAATAAAGCCTTGAAAATATATCAATTTACCCATATCCATGGACATTTATACCTTAATATTATCTTTTTTATTTTCATTGATTTTTGTGATGAACAAGAAATGAAAAATAAGGTTTTTTAGTTGTATCTTAGCTACAAAATTAAAATTCATCACATGACTATATTTTGGGAATAAAAAATGGATTGGATTGAAAAATAAAAATAAAAATGTTGACATTGGTTGTTCATTATCATTAAAGTTTTGAGGCCCATGTATATGATTATTTCACAAGGAAGTTGCAAAATATGTTGTATTATCATATATCTTAATTGAGGTATCCCATGATCATCCACCATATACTATTACAAGGAAAATTGTATACCCACCTACTATTTCCAAGGTTGCAACACCCCCCAAGTATTTATAGGACCATTTCACTACAATATATTTTGTTGTCAAATGAATCCATGCTTGCATTATCCAACCATGATTACATTTCCAATTTTTGATATCAAAATAAATGTCATATAATCATCATTGTATGTAAGCAAGATTGCATCACTAAAATTGAAATTTTATGCCACTTGAAATCCCCATACACAATTTCCCATTTGTCTTTGCAACTTGTCCCATTCTTTGGCAAACATGAGTGTCCACTTGAGTTTACCACATGCAATCTTCCTCCATTTGAATGTGGCAAACTCAAATTGGTCATGCAAGTCTACCATATCTAGACCTATGATGAATCCTTCCCTCTTTGCTTATACGAAATTAATGATCTCATTGCATTCCCAATTTGGTTGATGTGGTCACTTGATTTGAATGTTGGAAGATAATTTTAATGTAGTTCCTTGCCTTGTCTTTTATCTTCCCTTTTTGGATTCAAAAATCTCCCTTCTATGTGTTTCATGATTGTACACAATTGGAGGAAATAGGATGTTTTGAGCATCTACCATTCCAATTTTGTCACAATCGATAACTAAAGATTTGTGCATGAGATATGTAAATGAGAGGTTTGCACAAGATTAGAACTAATATGCTTGTGCAAATTCACATTTTGAATTATTGGTGTCATCTCCAAATAAGTTCATCTCCATAACAAAAGAATTGATGTGTAAAAAGGTGTGTGCAAACATGTGGTGTAACACATGAACTTTGCTAGTTCAGTGAAACAAGGTGGAACACAATGAAGCTACAATGAAGCGTAATGAAATTCACATAAGCAAGGGGTGGGATATTAGGGAAGGGTTGATAACCACCCAAGTATTCAAGTTGAATATCAAGCCTAAACTCAAGTGTTTATCACTTTATGTGAGAACCATCACCCTTTGAGAATCAACGATCCCTACAATCATGATAACTACCTCACAAATCACCTCCCCCCTCCGCCCAAAACCCTAATATTTGGGGGGTTAGAAAAGGTCAGGTTAGGTCTGATTCTCAAGCCTAAAGGGTAGTAGAGGCTAGCACTAGGTTGTAGGCTCCTTCAAAAGAGAATTGGAACAATATACCACACTCTCATGTGTGAAATTGGCATAGAATTTTTTTTATTTGTATCATAAATGGTTGGTCCATGTCCTCTATACTACAAATAAAATAATTTCCACCACCCCTTCTAGCATGAAAGTGTGGTCTAATGGTTAAGATTGACTTGCTCCCTTTGGAGGGTGGGTTGATATGTCAACCAGTTATGTGGCTTGTGAGAACTGGCCTAACTAAATACTATTGGTTCTTGTTTTGGGTAAATATAAAAATCAGAACAAGCATTATAATTGTAAAAAATACTTTTTTTTGAAGAACCAGGTTAGCTCTCCTAACACCTTGTAAGAACCAACCTCAAGAGTTCTCTGAAAAATGTGAGAATCACCCAACACTAGAACAATCTGGCTCTTGGATGGCAAAATTTGAAACAAAACTTACCATGCACCTTAGGAGGACATTTTCTATGTTCCAAGTTTAATGCTATAGTTTTGCTGAAATTCTGAAACAATTGATTCTTCATTACCACTGGGTGAGATATAACACTACCCACTAACAGCCTTTTAATTATGCATGCCATGTCAAATGCCACACTGGATTTTCTGTTAGTCTTAACAGTAGGTGTGAAAGTGTAATAATTTTTCTTACTTAATATAGACTTAGCATTTGTTAACCTCCAGGTGTGGATGAACCATTACCCACTTACATAGATCACCTAGATAGTGAGGCGAAAAAGTTGGAAGAGTTAACCCAGATAGGTTACCACAATAACTCTGTTGTGGTTCATCCACAACTGAGTCACTAGAGGTTTTCAATGGATGGTGTACTGGTGGGTGCTGGGTCACATAACTTGTCATATTCAGGCACAAGCCTGTTTGTGCAACAAGCATTGATTCGATATGCCAAAAAGGCTGACTAGGGACACATTTCAAAGCAATTGGCCAGAGTGAACCAACAGCCACCAGCACACCATGAGAGGTGGATGGACATGGAACACATTTCCATTGGGTTTTGGTTCACTAGTTGACCATGGCGGTTCGCAATTTGTGTTTATACTACCTTCGTGCTAACAACCCACAAGCCCTTACCAACTTATTAACAATCTATGTGCATCCACTTACCTAGTGAACACTTATTAACCATGCTCAAAAAGACATGATGTGGTCGATGGCCATCTCAGAAGCATTCCAAATGCATAATCACTTGAATTTTACATCAAGAAACACAGAAGACCAAAAATGCAACTTCATCAATTAAAGATCAATCTGATGAGAACAAATTGGATGCAATTAACCTGCATCAAGAAATTTAGCAACTTGTTTAAGGACTTAGCTAGATCCTACCATGTTTTGAAATTTAACAATTCTAACAATAACCGAGCAAAACTGTTTTGATCAAAGTTTAATCCCTAGTTTGAATAAGTTTATTGCAGCCCTAATCCCATTCTGAACATTGTTTCTGCTGATCTCCCCTTCGTGGTATTGAGCATCCCCGCCCAAATATAGTGTATGCAAATACAATATATTGTGGATGAAGTATTGTAGTCTAATGGTGTGTAAGCCCTAATCCCATTCTGATAATTGTTTCTGCTGGTCTCCCCTTCGTGGGAATGAGCATCCCCACCCACATAATGTGCATGCAAATACACTATATTGTGGATGAAGTATTGTAGTCTAATGGTGTGAAACTCAATTTGGGCCTGTAAATATGCTCATGATACAGCACATTCCGAAAGGACCAGTACAAGGAAATGATTGGCACAGGTGATGGCATTTTAATAGCTTCTTACTTTTTACTGTTCAGAATTTCATGTTTAGTGGAGATAGGGGGCATAACTAACACGCTATGTTGGATGTGGTATAAGCTCATACTGACCCAAATAGTGGGCATGGGCGGGGATGCTCTACATGTAACGAGTGAACACATTCTGAATGCTACATGTGGATCTCCTCCAGGCAGAAATTCCTCTTTATTTCTTTACTGGTGCTTGACTTATTAGATGTTTATCTAAACATTGAAAAAACTCCCTACTCTTCAAAGATTCGAAGATGTGAGATTGCATTAAAGAATCTCCATCCACACCCCCTGTTTGGGCCTCTACAAATGTTTACTACATCCAACACAGAGCATTAATTATTTCCCCATCCTCACCCATAAAAAAATTGTACAACATAAAGTGTGAGACTATCTAAATGTCACCAACTAGGCGAATCAATATGATTGTCCAATCTAAAGCAGTCATTTTCTTTTATTGGCCCTTTTTAAGTCACAATATCGTGTTAAGATTCACAGGTTCAAACTCAGTTTCATACTACCTATTTTAAAAATTTACCCAATCCAACGTACTCTGTACAGACCATTTTACTGTTGCTATTGGAGTGCCCAACATTGTTGCTGTATTCGCACACAGTTGTCCAACACAGATGGTCCCCATTGGTTGAGTAAATTACAGACCTGAGTGGTGGCATTCCGCTGTTTAGTGACTAAGGGTCTGATACTGGTACAAGCCTTCACCAAAATCAAATAGCAAAACAATAGCCACAATTGTAGTTTTCTACAATTTCATAGTCTTATGCATTTCTTACAAATGCTTCTTTCATATCTGGCCCCGAGTGTTTCCAATCGCCTTTCTCTTGGAATGCATGACTTCTTATCAAGAGTCGTAAGAAGAAAAACATGGGCACTCCAGTGGTACAAGAGGGATACAAGGGGATAATGCCATCAGAACTGGAGGCCCAACATGCAATAAACTTTTCACATGACAATATTATGAACGTACACCAAGTCTAAGACTTCATGATTAGTTAAACACCACCACCTCTTGGTTTCAATCCACCTGGACCTTGACAAAGATAACCTGGCAGCTGAGGAATGCATAAGAAGTTTGTGTTTGTAGTCTACAGACTGTGCTGAATTATGCAATATCTACAATACAGAAACATATGCATCCCTTGACCTTTCCCCACTGACTGCTGTTCAAATTTCATGTGCAGAGAACTGGCTCCCCAACAGCATAATCTGAAGTTCAATGCCAACTGCTGATGGTGACCTGAAAAATCTTTACCATAAAGCTTGCTTCCAGAATGAAGTGTTGTTGTGCCTCTTTTCTCATCTATACCCAACATATATAGTGAAGAACTTAAGTTGGCGCCCATGGAAACACACCAATTGGGTTTGGAATTCCAATCTCCATATCATCGAACTGCTGAATGATGCTGGAAATAAAACCAGTTCCAAGTTTTTGATGGGCTGTGAGCTGTGCAATGCCTCGGGCAGCTGCTATCCAGTCAACCTGTGGTTGATCAAATGTGCCTCTGATAGGAATCTGTCAAGAACAAAGTTCTCTTATATATCATCACTTTTAAATCCCTCTCAGCCAATCCCACCTTTAAGCTGCCAAAAATGGGTTTGAGATAGCATTATGGACATTGAGTGTCCCTCAAGCTGATATGTTTGGAAACCCAGTACCTTGAAATTGAAGTCAGAAGGGAGCTTGGAGAGCCCAAGGAGATCCCTTAGTGAGGTTCCTGGGATTGCAAGTGTCATTGTCATGGTTTCCTGGATATGGTCCATAAGCCCCCATGTTGCCACATGTACTTTATCTGCAGCAATGCAGGAAAGCAGTATCAGGTGCAGTAAGTTCATCTGTTCTAACATATCAGATTCATCATGTGCACTGTGAACTTTGTTATCACCCTGTATGTAATATTGCTATAACCAGAACTGCAGATTGAATGCTGCCATACAAACTGTCACATTCTGCAGTGAAGGAATGAACAATGAACCTTAAAACTGTTGATTGCATGCAGACGTAATGTGCTCTAGAAGAAAAAGGAATAGCTGTGCTGAGAATGAAGGTCATGAGTGCACTAAAATGGTGACTTCTCAAGAACAATCTGAGGTAAACTGAAAGAGATACTGAGGAGGAAAAGAAAGTACCTGCAATAAGGAGATCCACTTGAGAACATGAAAGGTGACCATCCACATGAACAGTTGCCTCTATTGCTGATGTCTGCATAGTGAGCTGCTGGTTGTCCTTGTCCAGATCCTGCTTAGGCAGCAGTGCCAGCACCTTGTCTACCAACTGACCTCTTGCCAATGTCTGCCACATGAACGTACATTTATGTCTCAATTTTTGTATATGTGTGTACTTAAAAGTCTAGAGGCAATCTTTGCAATTTGTTGCATTTCTGGTCCTTTTTTTTAAAGGTCTCTCTTCAGTGAAATAGGAATGGCACTCTTCAGTGATCAGAGCATGCTGTGGCCAAGTGAAAAGAAAATTCAAAAACATGGGAATCCTGATTGATGTCAATGGCAAAAAAAGGAATGTACAAGCTCTGCAACCAGATGTGATAGTCTGTTACAGGCTCGAATAAGCAGTATGAATGAACACTGGTAGGGTGCTTCAACACAAACATGAAACAAAAGCGTAAACTCATATCCTCATATCTTCATAAGTATTGAGAACTTCTCCATACTCATGATTTAAGTCAATTTGAATAGAATTCAAAGATGATCCAATAATATGTTTGTAAAGATTTGACATCTCACAGCATATCAGCAAACAGGAACAGGAAAAAGAGAAAACCCAACCCTAAAGAACAGAAGAAACCAAGAAAACCCATAACCCAAAATAAGGACCAGTTTGAACAACAGTGGTATGTTCTGAGACCTTCAACAGCAATTGTATGACCGACTACCATACATGCCCACCAACAACTCCAGCTCCCAGCAGTGTGTGGAGGTTAATTTCATACATTAACCAATGTAGGGAGTTTGTCCCCAGTGTGGCAGGAACAGGTAAACTCAGCCATGCTGCTGGGTCTCTCAACAGAATTTGAAAGAACCTTGACAGAAACATGTATGGCAGTGACCAACTACCATAGCATCCCCACTACCTTCATCAGCTCCCAGCAGTGGGTGGAGGTCAATGTTCAGAATGTTGATGGCAGAATTGTCCAAATTTCTGAATCCACCTCCAGAATATGTCAACCTCTACCCATTCACATGTTGATGGCAAAGTCTGAAATAGTGGAAAAAACACAAGGCATACAAATCTTACTCATGCACAGCATATTCTGGCTGAGAAAGCTTGTCAAAAATATTAACATATAGGGCTTTGGACTTCTGGTTTATTGCTAAATCCAATGCATTGCATGAGAAGCCATTAAAAGTACAAGTTAAGCTCATAAAATGAAATAAGTCATGTGGATTGCCTTACAATTGAAATACAAAGCAAGGAGACAATTTCACACAAAGAATGTAATCAAATTCATCCTACATCATTCCGTAGACCAAGAGGGAGTACAAAGTACCACTTTAATGGGCTCCATATGAATAAAGTAATTCTCAGCCGGCCAAGCCATCTCAGCAGGTGTTACAGCTATTGTGACATCAGGCAAGTCACTGTGCTTGTTTGCAAGCCCCACAATCTCACCAAGTAGAGGATTTATGCGTGCCAAATAGAACTTTCCTACTGCTGGTGACAAATTCATCTGCAATTCAAATCTAAAGTTGGTCATTTAAGGAGATGCTCTGGAGTATTCATTAAATGAAATATTCCACCAAAAAGCCTGCATGTTGATTGCCCAAATTGCCTGTACAATGCACCAAAGATCTGAATTGCAAAAGAGACAAGGCTAAAGCTTTTACCTCAGCTTTCATTGGCTGAAGAAGCTCCAACCTTTGCTTGCTCTGATCAAAAAACCCTGTCAAATCAACCCTACCACATTCTGACCACAAGGAAGCACACATTGGTAAAGTCCCCCTATGGCTATGCAGAGCTTCTTGCAGCTGAATGCTCTTTGCAGTAGCAAACATACCAAGTGCCACATCACAGTTCACCACATCACCCACAACAGCTGCAACATCACCAGGCACAGTAAGCTTTCCATTCACAACTTTCAGGGAACCCAAGGGCGCCTGTGCTGTGGCACTCCATGCCACCTCAGCTGATGGCATAGCTCTGAAATTCTTCTTTACATATGGGTTGGTTTCTTGAAGCTTCTGAATTGAGAAGAGAGCAAGAGCCAGGTAAGATTGACCAGTCTCTGGATCCTTCTGTAAATTGATTGTTGGTGAAGTAATGATGGAGTCCCCTGATTCACAACCCAACTATAGACTCCTCAAATGGCTATCCACATGTACTTCTTTGACATCTGAAACCATAATCTACACCTCCATAATCGGGTAAGCAGAAATTCAACATCCGGGAAGGTTTAATTACACTTTGCAATTCAAATCTAAAGTTGAAAATTTGCTGCAATGAGAGGAAATGAACATGGGAGACATAACCTAGTAGGAAACTATAGAGTACAAGTCTCTTAAGGGGTTCAACAGCCTGGAAGGTTTGATTACATTTTGCAATTTGAATCTAAATTTGCTGCAATGAGAGGAAATGAACATGTAGAGACATAACCTAGTAGGAAACTATTGAGTACAAGTCTCTTAAGGGATTCAACAGCCTGGAAGGTTTAATTACATTCTGCAGAATTATAGGAAAGTTACATCCTCACCACATGCACACAGATGTTGAGTGATCATTACTTGGCAACACAAAGTTACACCCACAAATTCAATGGACAAGAATGGAGAAAAGGGGATCCAGTGTTTAGATGATGACAGCACCAAAAGCACAAGACTGACAAATGAAAGTTCGTTACCAAGGCCACTTCTGCCAGCAATAAGAGACCAAAGAGGAGATTGGGTCTCCAGTTCGACTATTGATAAGACAGTTTTGCCTTCCACACCTGTCAATGTGATTTGTTTCAAGCAGGCTGGCATTGTCCATCCAAGGGATGCAGATCCCACTGAGATTGTGCCTGCAGGTCAACCATATCATAAAGTGAGCCTCAAATATTGTCAATGTTTGCTTTACTGACTTGGTGGAAAAGATCATCTCTCATCAGAATCACAAAAGCTGTCAATCCTGTTGGAAGGACATCCAAATGCATCCCTTTCCAGTGTCATGACTAACCAGGTATCATCAATTTTGCAACAGGGAAACGACCCAAACTCACCAGGAATGGAAGAGCTACCTGGAATCACAACATTCATCAAATAGAGGACTGCATTGAGTCCAACTGGCAATGAAATGAAGGATGGCCCTCCAACAAGTACCAATGTTGAGATTGACAGAGCAGCAAGGGCCAACTTTAGAATCCTCCGCAAGAATCTCCATGCTGATTTCAACCTGCCTTTGGGTTTACTGCCTTTCTCTGACCCAAGCTCATCCCGAATTCTTTCCCCCTTAGGTCTTTCTGCATAAGGTCGGGTGGCAAAGGGAAAAATCTCAGGCCATGTACTCCTTTGTGACTTTTGACGGACAAACACTGAGCCATAGTGGTTGCCATAACAATAAAAACTCTGTTCCAAAGATTTCAAACAGGCTTCACTACTTTGTGTCAAACTGGTACAGAGACAAAGTACCAGCAGACATTAAGACATTGTGATTAGGCTCCATGTTCTTGTTGCACAAAATTGGGTTGATTCCGTCTTTTGCTAGTTTGAGATGAAGAGCAAGGAAAGAGCTAAAAGAAGGTAACAGCTTCACATTTTCCTTCCCATCCCCTTACCAGAAGAATCTCAAGAATTAAGGGTTCATACTGCAAATGCCAAAGATAGAAGGGCATAGTTGCAAAACAAGCTTAGAGAATCCACCATACTACCTGCTTAAAGAATGGATGAAGCTGTAGTGTTGCCTGGAAGACAATTGGCTTGGTTGAGAGTTCAAGCTGATCCCACCTTTGCAATTGTGACATCCTGCAAAATTCACACAAATGAAACAAAACTAAACTCCTGTATCTTCATATTATGCCTCAATACTATGGCATCATTGAGTCAGAAACATCTTATCAAGGCTGCTGACATATAACATTTCCCTCAGATTTCTTTAAAGAAACTTCTCTATACAAAATCATTTTCTTCAATGCCATGCTCATTATCATCTCCCAGCAGGACAACAAACTCTGAATTGCACATCCTTAGATTAATTTTGCTTGAAATCAGCATCAAGGCATCACAAGGTTCAGAGCTACAGAAAACCCTAATCTCTTACAATTTGGGGCAAAACATACATTTTCACAAACACTGGTGAAGACCTACCTAACACACCATAAAGCAAAACTACATAATCCTGACCAACAACAACAACAACATAAAAAATAGAACAAGCCACAGAAAAAACAAGTTGCAAACCCTAATGCACGACCAAGTTGCAAACTTCTTTCACCTGGAGAAGGAGAAGCGCTGCATGTGCATGGACCAAGGATGTTGCTGCCGAACATAGTGCATCATTCCCTGCTGCCATGATGATCTCCCTATCACCATCATGGTGGCCATGGCCATAGCCCCCAAAATTGAGAGCTCCAGAGAAACCAAAGAGACATCAACAATCACATATGTGTGTATGTCTCTCTCTCTCTGTCTCTCTCTGTCTCTCTCTCTCTCAACTGCAATCGAGGTACGGGTCCTGGTATCAAAGAATCGACCAGACTAGTATGACCTGAGGCAATACAAGCCTTGTACCTACCTAGTAAGGACTTGATACCAGTTTAATACCAAGGCTATACCAGTCTTAATACCAAGGCTATACCAGTCTCAATACCAAGTGTATACCCACCCAATATTGGTTAGTTCTTTATTATATGGGATTTCGTAAGAGCAATCATCGACAAAACAACGTATTCTCACTCACATTTTCCTCCTCAGAAACATAGAATATGCCTATGTTCTCCATCACTTTAATCTGCACAAGCCTTTCCATAAGTCTATCTATCTTGTGTTGAATAATCAACCTCCCACAACTTCCATCACAATAATAAGCCGACATAAAGAGAATTGGAATGAGTGTGCTTTTCAACATCAATGGCTTGATAATCTACTTCATAGTTAGTAGATTGGAATCTCACATTGAACTATGAATGGAATGAAACTCCTTATTTGTCTCTTCCTTGACTTCAAGATAAGAAATGGATCCTTCCAAATTGGAATTGACTCTATTTCCTCTATTCTCTCCATGATGAACAAGTTATGGAATGTAACTCTACCCAAAGTACTTACACCACCTCTATTACTCGTTAATGCATAGGTGTGTGTGTATTTGACGGTACATATTACAAAATTACAATTAGAAACTACATTTCCATAACCTCTTTATATACGACATTCCGCATGTATCCATTGGGACCCTACCTGTTGAAAATCTTGATGTTTGCACTACTTGTGACCCATGAAATAGCAACATATAGCTGACCATGGGAATAGACTGGAGACGGCAAATATACCCCAATGTTGTTCAATGTCTAACCTTGACTCTCGTTGATTGTGATCGTAAATGCCATTCGAACAGGAAATTGACGACACACAAAACAAATGGCCTATCAGTCCTGGAGGGGGACATGATGATGCGGGGTATGAACACATGTTTGCCGACATTGTTCCCTGTGATGATCTCCGCTTCAATGACACGCTGACCCAATCTCTTGATAATCAACCTCGTACCATTGCACAATCCTATTGATTGATTGAGATTGTGCAACAAAAAGATTGGCACGCCCACTTTGAGTTCCAGCTTATGATTTGCGATACCGCCGAATTACAAAGTGTTTAGAAATTCCACCGAATACAATGAATCCATTGAAACTCCTGCAACAGCACTTGCACCTTCTTCTGTTGGTGTCGCAACCCTAGCTTTGGGCTCGCGACCAAGGCGAAGGGGTTGCAAGGTTGCGGGCCAAAAGGAAGGAAACCCGGGAGTCAAGGCAAAGGCATTGCAAGGGTGCGGGCCAAGAGGAAGCCGGGGAATCACATCACATACTCCTGGGAGTGTTAGAAAGTGTGAGGGAGTGAACCCTCACACTCCCAAGGCAACTCCCATTTTGGGAGATGGAGTCTCAGTGGACTCCCGAAATTTCATAGAGCAATTTGAGGGGACAAAACTCAATGGCTTGTGGCATCTTTTATATCATTGAAAAGCTCTTGGAACGTAGATGTCTAAAGTGGGCTCGCATTGCTCATTTGGACATCTGAAACGTAAGTTATGGCCAAAAGAAGGGCCGGGAGTCAAATTGTCAATTTGATTCCCGACCACAAAAAGTCGGGAATCGACCCGATTTACTTAGCTTCAGGGGGCGTGCCACATATCGTTAGAAAGATCTCGACGAGAGATACAACTTTGCTTCAAACCGCACCTTAATCAGAGGTTTGCTCGCAAAGTTATGGGGCTCCAAAGTCGTGGGAGTCCCAGCTGGCGGGATTTCGGGACTCCCACTCGGGAGTCCCGGGAAAGATAAGTCATTTGGATGTAGGCTCCGTGGCCAGCCACAGAGTATACTATAAGGGGGAAGGTAGTGGTTCCCCCCAAGTCCGGGCCATGGTGAGTCTTGTGTGTCCGTGTTGCCCGTGGCTCGTTTTAGCACCAAGGGTGTTCCAACTATGCACTAACCACTTTGTGTGGGTTGTGTGCAGGCCTGTGTGAGTGAGTGAAGCTTGTCAACTCTTCCTAGTCCCATCCCAGAGCTCCAACACGCCCCTCTACCCCTCAAAATGTTGTGAGCTAGGGAGCGTGCCCCGACTCCTCCCTCTTCTGGTGTGTTCCATTTGGACCCACATTTGGGTCCTTTAAAGAGTTGGGAGTGCGTTAGTTGGAATCAAAGAATTTGCACTCAAGTACATATGCAATTCTTCATATAGCGATTCTAGAATTGCATTGTTGACTTCATCAACGTCAGTATTTTTGGGGGCTAGAATGCTACGTTGCATAAGATACATGGCATTTCCAAAGTGGCATTGGTGATCTAGATAAATGGTTCGGATTAATCCTCTTAAGCTGCAATCTTCTGCTAGCAGCCTCATATGGGATGGAATCTTGATCCAATCTGGATCGAAACCTTCTTCTTCTACAATGACAGGAAGATTGCCATCTCCAACATTCAACATCCATTTGGCAAACTCTCGCTACTCTTCAGAATTGGCTGCCATGACTTGCATGTTGAAATGAAAACGAAGAATTGTAACATGCTACCAAAGATGCGATCGAGGCAACGAAACACTGACAATGTTTTCTCGTCCTCCCTTGGGAACAACATGCAAGATCTGTTGAAAATCCCCACCAAGGACCACGGTTTTCCCACCAAAGATTTTCTCGGTTACCTATGCGTCATCTAATTGAATCAAATCACGCAGGGTCCAATCAACAGCTTTGAAAGTTCGGCAATGCATCATCGGTGCCTCATCCCAAATGATCAGATTAACTTTACGCACCAACTCAACCACTTTCATTTGTTGTGTGATGTTGCAAATTGACTCATCATGCAAATCAATCGGAATCTTGAATCTTGAATGGGCGATTTTATCACCTAGAAGCAACAAAGATGTAATTCCTGATGAGGCAATTGCAAGCACGATTTTGCCTTGCCTTCGTAGACGGGATAGAAGTGTTATCCAAACAAATGTTTTACTGATTCCATCACTGCCATACATAAAGAATAGTTTACCCTCTTTGTTTGTCATGGCATTCAAAATAGTTTTGTATGCGATGCGCTGATCATCATTGAACCTATCTTCCACATTGTCTACATTTGTGGTTAATGAATGCTGATCATAAGCCAGCTCTTCTTGGACCAATTGGTTTCCTCCATGAACAGAAGGGACGCAATTAGACTTGGGAAGTGTTGGAAAATCTTCCAGGCGGTGTCTATTATGCATGAGAACCTGATCGATCTCATACAATGCACGATCCTTTAACGCATCCTCAGAAAGGGTAACAATTGGATCAGCACGCTTATGGCGTGTCATTGTTTCAATGTCATCGCTCAAAGACTCCCAATGAGCATCCCATAGCTGTCTGGGATCCGTGACCTCACAAAACATCAACATGGAAGCAAACATGTCACGCAGCTATCGTCCTGAGGCCCAAACATCGGCTTCTTCCAAGGCTTGATGCCATTCATTGTTGTCTGCAAGCAAACCCATTGCAATGCATGCATCTTTGAATGTGTCATGCTCTATGCCATCCATTGTCTGCAAATGCTCGTAGGATGTGGCACCTTTGACGCAATTTAGTAGCATTTGCAAATAATAACATTCACTCGATGTCGGGTGTGCATAATACATGTGACCAATGGTAAAGCCTTTCTTGCGCATTGTCCATTGCTTCAACTTCCGATTCCACACCCATTGTTGAGGGAATTGATCGAACGTAAGGCTTCATGCAACTTCCGATTCTTGGTTTGTTTTGAACCATTATGTGAGCATTATTCTGGAAATGGCTGATCATGTTGCCACTTCCTGCACATCATCGTCATCATCAAACAACACCATTTGTTAATTGGGCAAATGGTATTGCAAACGTTCAATGGTAGGAAACCACTCATGCATATCAAACTTGAAGATGCGCCACGCTGCTTCCGATGCAGATACATTGCGACAATCGAAATATTTTTTAATTTCATCAGCTTCAACCACATTCCCTTCGGTGGCATTGTCACTCTAGCGTGAGATCTCAACAGTTGCATGATCATGTCCTTTATATACGTACTTGAATAGATACTTGACTGCACGAATGTTGTTGCAGACTTCAACGTTGATGTGCACATCATATTTGGTCGATAAATAGACATTGTGCGGTACCACCCAACAATTGTCCAATTCAATGCCATAAACCAAAAGTGTGTGCCGTATCTTTGCGCCAATAAATAAGATATCTGTTTACATCCATCATCGTCTCGGATTGGAACTTGGGGGGTTATTGTTTTTTGCATTTGCCTTCTTCCATGCATGGGGCATTTGGAAACGCAGCTCCACATGGACCATGCATCATGCATCTAGCAATCGTCTCGTGGGCCAACTTGTTTGTTTTTGAATTCGGAAGTTCAGCACTAATCATGCGATCTACATCCTTAATCGTGTGTGGCTTGCAATCTTCGGTAAAGAAGATGAGAATGTGTGCATGTGATAGCCCATGCTTTTGAAATTCAATGACATAGATTCCCGCAATCATGCGTCCAAGAATATGTTTCTTATGAATGTCATTGATCAACTCCTTCAGCTTGATTTTGAACACTCGGGTTACCAAATCCAGTCGATCTTGAAGTTGTTATCCAAGTAGCAATGCTCTCTTGATTTCAAGCCATTGGGGATTGCAAGTGAATGTAACAAACGCATCTAGGTAACGAGCCAATCTGTAGATTGCCATGGCATCTTGATAATTCTGAACCATGTGACGTGGACCTACTATGAAAGAAGATGGCAGAATGATCCTCTATCCGATGGCAGCAGCACTATTGTCACTTGCAACGATGGCATCTTGAAGGCTTTGATAAAAATCCGCACGAAATTTTTTTTTTATTCAGGCGCAGACACTTCAAACGATTTTGTTTGATAGCCGCATAAACATCCATAATGTATCGATGCCTCAATCGGTCACCCCAAAGCAACGCAATGCCATCAGTGTTTCGATGTTGAAGTCAATAACCATAAAATTCGACCATTGTCGCATTACAATGCTTTCTTTGAAGCTCAGATTCTTTCGCATGGTCTTCATCCAAATCTGCATTAACAATAACACCATTGAGCGAAATATTCGGATGCCATCCATCCTCACCATAAGGAAATAGCAACGGATAATGTAAAGCCATGTATCCCACATGTAGTTCGGAAATGCACTGAAACGGGCCAACTTGCTGAACAACGATGACGTCACGTCTATCTATAGCCTCAGAACCATCTCCTACCGTCAATGCAGCGACTTCATCGACCATCAACACATTGTATTGGCGGGCATCCTTTGTTTGAGAGGCAATGAAATGTAATTTTAGATCCATGGGAGCAGCTTCTGTTACCATCATGTCCCTTGCCATTTTGAACACTTCGACATAAGGATTGATATTGTACATCATGGTCAACAACCGATCCAACGTCGTTGGATCAAGCGATGGCATAACAACATGGTGGTTTTGATGTTCGTGTTTCGTATCATGAATATACAGTTGTGCAAACTATGGACGTTGTCCTTCGGTAGGACATAGGGATCTGATTTTGTGATTAAACTCACCTTGAATGCAAAAGGAGTACAGTCTAATGCCTCTTATTACTAACTCGTCAACTTTGGCACCAAGCGAAGTGAATGCCAACACCAAATTGTACATGCGAATCTAATCTCGAAATTTGACGACACTGCTCTTTTTGCTAGTTAAAAGAACTTCCAGCTCTTGCGGTGTTGCAAGAAAACTCGGTAATAGAACTTTGCCATTCTTGCAACACAGAAAAAATTGTGGGTTGTTGTTGTTCGATTTTGCCAATTGTTCTTTTATCCACATTTTTGCGTTGCAGAATCTAAATTGTGTCCATTTCTCCATAATCCCATCGTCGTGGGGCTAACGCGTCTTCGTCTCCAAATAATTGCAATGCGTCATTGCTAAAAGAAGGATGTGCACGTGTTGTCGCTTGTTGTACAATTCGTCGTTCTTAACATAGACAATTACTTCGCTCTTGCAACGTTTCAAATGGCCCGGCCGACTTTGTACATTGTTTGGCACGTCGTTCTCTTTGTAAGCAATTGCAACGTTCATGTGCAAATTCTGACATGTCTTGATTGAATTTTGCTGGAACATTAATATGTGGAACAGGATTTTCCAAAGAGTCATTTTGCTCGTCATTTTGTTGAGCTTCTAGGTGTTGCCGAAGGGCCACCAAAGCAACCAAAGCACTACCATGTTGCCCAATGAGTGCACACATACGTTCTTGTATGTCTTCGGGCGTTGTGGAAAATATATGTTAAGTTTGTTGCTGATATTAATATCAAAATCTTATGGGGGGGGGGTTCCTCCTGCACTATTATCTGCTGGTGCCGTGTGTATGTATACCTTTTTTGCTGTATTTGTTGCCCTGCTTGTTAATTAGAATGTTTGTTTTATTTTGCTTCAAACTCACCCTGTTAGGATCAGTCTTTCACTCCTCATGGTGTGACCATAGAAAGTGGGTCAAACTTATCCAAATATCTCTCCTTGCACAACTTCATCCTGGCTCACATCAATAACACAAAAACATTGTTAGCTTTTTAGTGTAAGTCTAAGTCCTGCCCACTGCAAAAGCTAGAGCTTCTTACAAGCTCTATTTGCGGCAAGAGTGTGTGCAGTACTTACACTCCTTTATTTTCCTTACGGAACATTATTTTCTCTTGTTCTCAAGTAGCCAAAAACATGAAGGATGCATAAATTATTATTATTATTATTAAAAATCATCAAATTTCTCTATTGGTTTCTAGCAAGTAGCCCAAAACGTGAAGGATGCTTAAATTATTATTATTATTATTAAAAATTGTCAGATTTCTCTATTGGATCTAGCGTGCAGCCAAAATACTGAAGGATGCTTAAACTTTTTTAACTTTCATATCATGTTTATAACCAAATTTGGCTAAACTCTCTTATGGATGACCACCACTCCAGCTAAAACTGGCAACATCCAAGTAAAAACATGGACAGACATCCATCCAAGATATGGCCAGAAAAGGGTTGGCATTTGGACCACGAACATTGATAATGTTTTAAGGGGACTAAGACGGCAGGAGCTGAGCCAGGGACCCAAATTCTCATAAACACCTTATTCAAGGTCCTTACCCCATGTAAAGATCTGGTAGAATTTGGCTTTTGAATGGGATAACTATGATTCAGTTTTGGAGGAGTTAAGGCATTTGTAAGGTGCATTAGTTTTTAAAACCCTTCCACATAAAATGCCTACTTTATTAAAGGCAGAAACTTACTGAGGGTTAGGGAACTCCACATACAATGGGAAAAATCAACCAGTTTTTTAGGATTATGTTGTGGACAAACCACAGTTGAGATACCTCCAACCTCGAACCTTGGTAAACTATCATGTAAACCCCCCTATCTCCCCCTCAAACTACTTGGGTAAACTACCTATGTCAATGGATAAGCATGATAGGTAAGTAAGTAGGAAAGGAATGAAAATGGTTATAATGTAGGTAGGTAAGTAGTTACACTTGGTGGCTATGAGGTAGGTGGATGGTTAGTACATAACTAAGCATCATGGTTAGTTGTAGGACATGAATACAATGCAAAAATAAACTACTGCCCACACACCATTCATAAAACATTGCATTTTTTTTCTTTGTATTTTTTGGCCCATTGCCTACCTTAACTTGTTTTATGGACAACATGGGGGAGACACTTCTAACATGTGGAAGTTACCTATTAGGCTGTCACTTTCTTTCAATTTATTTATTTATATTTTTATAAAAAAATTGTTGTGTTTCACGTGGGGTTTAAACCCCCTATACATCTTGCATGGAAAGAGAGATTGGTAAAGAGCTCCCAAAAAAATCTTATTGAAACAAAAATGGAAAATAAAATAAATTGAAAAAATAAAATTCATTGAATAGCTAACAAAATCAAATCTTACACAACTAACTTTGTACCATACTTTTGCATCATACATATAAATAGTGGAGATTTTTTATAAAAAGGTTTTTTTATTATGAAAAAGTTCAAAAAACTGGAAGCATAAATATTTCTATTTCAATTTTGGTCCTAAAAACTGGCAAGCAGAGGTTCTTTGCTTTTTAATATTTTTATAAAAAGTTGGAAATATCAGAAAGCTTTTAAAAAATCAAATTAGCACCACCCAAAAATAGTGCTTTTAAAATTTTTTGTAAAGATGTTATAGCCCACCTAAGATAGTAGGGGTCTATCTTAGACATATAATGTTAATTAATGTTGGGGATCCTGGCCAGTGGACTTGCTTGAGGAATTTGAGAACAAAAACCCTACAGGGCCCAATATTGGTAGAATCTAGAAACTACATACATGTCAAAGAGTGTATATAATAAAGACAGTTCATGAAACACCTTGTGAAAAAACAGACATGTTTGTCGCCTCATGGTACCTTTTACACACACACACATCACTCTCTCTCTCTCTTTCTTAACAGTGTGCATCTCCCAAAAAGAAAGAGAAATTTGTACAAAAGGACAGTGGAAAAAGGATCAAACCTTTGATGCTCTTGAAAAAAACAATACAATCATCTACAACGTCATTAAAACTTGGAATGTAGGCCTGTAGTTCGTCAAACTTTCCATGCCCCTACACGCCAACCTCTTGAGCATGCACCTAACCTCCTCCCATGCTTGCACCTCCATAAGCCTTCCTCTCATGAGCATCCCTTTTCTGTAAACCCTCTAATACGACGCTTCTTGCATTCAACCATAACTGAGGCGAAGAGAAACAACTAAGCAACCCCCTAAAACCTTGAAATGTAGAGATCCGCTACCACCTTAAACCCTTATTGGCATCCTGCCATTTTTTAAATGGTGGGGATGACATAGCTGCATCCATCCGGATGGACGACGGGACACATGGATGGATGAAATGATGCTTAACATCCCAATGTCCTTTACTATATATGATGGTTTATTTTCCCAACTCCATAGAACATGTTTTCTCATCTTTAAAAATCTATAATGTAACCAATAAAATTTTACATCATGTTCTTTGAAATGGTAAGGTGTGAAAGGGGGGAAAATGTATTAATCTTGAGCTTTTTTTTTTGGCTATGGAAAGGACATTCACCAATTCTTTTGTGGAGGGCTACATCATGGACTAAAACATGCCATAACTTACCATACATGTCACACCCTATCATGTATCATCCTCCATTATGCATAAAATTGGGTTTCCTTTACATAGTTGTGCATATGATGACATACTCATTGTTGGAATAAATTCATGAATGTACACATTGTACTCATGTGAACAATGATTTGGTGTAGTTTTTGAGTTCCATTGGTCATTTTCTAGTGGTGCACATTATATATGTGATTGTCCATAATTAATTGCCTCTTCTACAATTGTCATCCAACTAAGATCTTAAATTCATTTCAATACCTTAAATCCTATTGTAAATGAATTGTCGAGCCTAATGTTTATAGCCTATTGTTTAAACCCCATAATGTTGCCATGAATGTTTGAATAGGCCCTTTTTCAACAACTAGTTTTGTATCCTTGGAGTGTCCAACATCCAAATAAATGTATTGAACACTCATAATTTAATGCATTTATCAATTTCATACATTTTGTTTTAAATGAATTGTTGAGAATATGGTAGCTTATTGTTACAATTCTTATATTTGATGTATTCAAGGCCTCAATGTTACCATTAACACCACATGATTCCCCCCATTGTGAATAGTTATTACTAACTATATTATCCAATTTTGTGTTTCCAATAGTTTCCAATGAAGTTACCAATATACTCTCCAAGTTCCCATGTGTCCATTCTCCAAATTGTTCCCAATATCACCACATTTATCCCATGTATTTTGCCCTTGTAAATTTATAATTAGACCAAAGGAAATGTTCCATAACCTTCGATTTTGAAGGTCCCATAGATAGACTCCATGTTCCCATGAGTTTTTATTGGAACATGTTGAAAACACCAAAATCCCAAAAAATCTCAAACACCATCGCCCCCGCACCCCGCCCCCCCAACATTTCTCAAATGTAGGTGTCATTTTAAGTGCCAAGTGGGTGACACATGGGTGCCATGTAAGTGTAACATCTTAACATGTGTTGTATTATGTCAACCATTATTTTTCCAATAACCCCATCAAATTCATTCATGCACTCTAGATGTAAGTCATGCACCCCCCAAATGTGAGCCTTGCACCCCTCATGAGAGGTTTGCAATAGCTAATGCCTAACAAAAGCAATCTTAGAATCAAGCATGGATGGTATAATTATATCAACAACAATCACAACATGTTGAAATGCATGCATGAAATAATTCTAACTTTGTTTGACATTACAAATATTCATACTTGGGTTACCATTAAACATTTCAAATTTTCAACAAGTACTTTTTCAAAGCCTTACATAAAATTAACCATTAAAATTTGAAATTACTTATTCAATTTATTATGTACATGGAATTCTTCAAGGCAAAAATTTATTAAAATTTATTTTTTGACCAAGGGACTTTTTTTTGAAACATATACATTTTTTAAATTGAAGATATGGATGGAAATAAAGCTTATTATACTTTTAAAAGCTCATTAGTTTCTTATTTGGTACTTTGGCCACACCTTTCAAAAGAAAAGAAGAACCATACACCACAATAATTGGCATGGGTTTACTTAGCCAACACATTGATAAATGATATTAGCAAAATACATAGTGTATCTATGCACATGTCTTATGTTTCATTAACAAGGTATATGATTTGTTTTCATGTTAATGCTATTGTTCATTATTAATACAACCATTGATCATTTTAAACAAGAGTTATCCATAGGGTGGAAGCACATTATGGTGGCCAAAAAATGTAGTCACAAATACTATTTTTCAAATTTGTGCAACTTTCAACTTCCCCCAAGACACTATTAAAAGAGGTTTTCATAAATTATATTCAAAATAAGGTAATTCAATAACCAAATAATGAAAATTTCAAATGAAACTACATTTTTTGATTAATAGTAAATGATTAAAAAGTATATTTGTGAGAATTTAAATGTTATCATGATATACTGCAAATAATAAATACTCTCTAAAAATGATTCAAATAATTGCAAAACTTAATGAATTACGTAGTCATATATTGAATATGAATTGACTATACCATTTCAATTGCAATTGAAATGTTTGACCCACGTGATTTCACAAAAAACATCTGGACAACATTCAAACAAGCATAAGTGTGTTAAAAAAAAACTTTTTGTTGAAAAATTATTTTCATTTGAAAAATGAGAAGAATTATGTTGGAGGCCTTTGTATTAAAATCTATTTTATATGTTTATCAAAGTGCTAGATGAAATCAAAGAAAAATTGCCCCCAAAATATACCAAAATATACTCAAATTTCTTTTTATTCTTTTTGGCCTAAAGCAGCCCCCCTATAGTGTGATTTCACCCCATAGTGTGTGGAAAATCTATTGACAACCATTTTGGCAAATCCTGATTTACCTTCTACTATTTGGTGAAACTAATATGTTCTTTTTAATTTCTTGATTTTGAAAAAGTGGCTACTTTTTGTTGAAAATGAAATTTATATTTAAAAACTAGATTTCCCTAATCCTTTCCTCCAAAAACAATTATAGGAAAACTTCAACCAAAAAAATCAATGGGTGAACCTAAATCAGATTTAAAAACATGTTGGTGAATACTTTAATCTCCTATTAAGAATTTGGGTGTCATGGGTTTTTTTTGTTTTTTTGGAGACAAAATAGTAAACACAATTGACAAGTTATTGACAATAACCCCCAAGTTAGGCTTAGTGACAAAGGACATGTTAGGGCTTCCACTTAGTACAATGAAAATAAGTCTTTCAATTTATAAATGGGTTGTCAAAAAAATTCTCATGATGCATGCACAAACTCCAACATTAGCAACATGATCACCCTCATTCAAAGTCAACCAAACACATATTTTCATAACTCCATTTGAAGAAGTTCCTTTTTGAGAGTGTTGATTATGAACAAATTTTGGACATAATTAGACATTTATGAGCTATGCATATCTAGAATTTAAGGTTATAAGGTTTTTAGGTTGAAGAATATGCATATGCACCTTGAGATTTTTCAAGCTTTTGGTGTTTTGATGGCCCAAGTACACAAAAGTAATGGAAAAAGGTAGGGTAGGTGCAAATTGTTTTTGTTTTGTGATCATTGTCATTCATTGTGTAATGATGAAATTCAACAAGATAAATGTGGCAAATTGCAATGGGGTGCTACACTTTCAACTTTTTGTGCTTGTCCTTGTTAAGGTATGAGTTCCACTTGCTCGTTTTCGTTTTGATGTGTAGTGTGAACTTTTAATGAATGTAAAGGATTTAGTTTAGTTTTTTTATTATTGGTGAATAGCTCCAAGGCTTTTGTTTTTGTGTTTTGATTTATTTTGTTGTGCATCGTGCTCTTGCCAAATTTAAATCAAAACATCTAAATAGTTTGTTATGCATTGCACTTTTGTTGAATTGGAATCAAAAGTTCAAAGTGACTTGTTGTGAATTTTGTTCTTGTCGAATCAAAATCGGAAGTAAACTTTGAATTTTTTGGGTGAGTTGTAATCTTGTTGATTCAAAATCAAAGGATTTTTTGCTTTTGTATTGTGCATTACATTCTTATTGAATCACATTTTTAAATTTTTTGTGTTATGCATGGAACTATTATCAAATTAGAATTTTTTTCATTTTTGTGTTATGTATTGTCCTCTTACTCAATTCAAAGTTTTTGTGTTTCTATGTTGCACATTAAACTCTTACTAAATCCAAAGTCTAAACTAGTTTTGAAAGCTATTAATTATTCAATACACATAATACACTAAGTGAACATCCTTCTAACTTTTAACCCTTTGCATTCCTTTTCAAAAAAATTGTTTTTGTTCCTTGTGTGTGATGAAAGATGGGGTTTAGGTTTCTTGATGTAGGGAAGGTGTTGGATTTGTATTATGTAATGGCTAGAGGAGAACTCCATCTTGCCCAATGTTGTTAAAAATGTGAGTGGAATCAACTCCAACTTCTTTGATTTGACAACTTCAAATGTTGATGGTAATGTGTACAATGTCGAAAACATGCTTGTTTGTTGAACCTAATAATGTGGGTGTAATAGAAATTGTGTAACTTGTAATTATAAAAATTCAAGCTACATTATGAAAGCCTCTCCATTGCTCTTCCGTTTGCCAGGGTTTTTTTTGTTAGTGATAACCTCCATGTTGACATTGTGAACTTGTTATGTTGAGATGCATAATCTATAGGCCCAAACAAACAATTTGTAATGTTTTGACCAAAAGTTGTTTTATTATTAAAAAGGGATTTATAAAGTATAACAAATGTAATGGGATCACTCATTTAACACACATTGATTTTACACACCCCAAATTGGTTACTACTAAAAAGTTGTAGCTTACTTTAAAGGTGGTTCAAGTAAAACATATTTGACAAATAACCAAAAAAAACATTGGAGTTACTAGTAATGCATCACATTTTTCTTGGGGTTTCAAATCTTATAAACAACATAATGAACCCAATAATTTTTTTTTGAATATTTGGTGTTGTATATTTACGAAGGTTAAATAGGGTTTTTTCCACTTGTGAAAACATTTGATTACAAAGGTTAATTCACTATACCAAAAGGTGACATCTATGACTTGAACAATTTTGTAACTATGACTAGGTTTTAATCATGTTGTCATGTCCTTAATCATGTTTATGATTGCATGACTAAGTCATGTGATGAGGCTCACAACTACATGATTAACATGTGGTTTGATTTCAAAACCATGTTTAATCAAATAACAAAATGTCCAAAAGTTGAAAAAAAATTATAGTAAAAGAACTTGTTGATTAAGTGCATGCACTTTAAAATAATATGTTCATAATTATCAAAAGAAAAATAAATTACATGTAATTTAAAGATTTCTAGAAATAACCCCAAAAAATAATTAATTATGATCATCAATGAATTGTCAATAATTTTAAATATTGTGATTTTGCACACAAATCACAAAAATAGATTTAATCCAACATTGTGCCATTAAATCTTCCTCTTGGAACTAATATTAAAATAAATTCACACTAGGTTTTGCCTAGGTTTTGCTTTGAGGTTTAACTTAGGTTAAACTTCGGTTTAACTTAAGTTTCATGTCGTGACCCTAGCCTTGGGCTTGCGACCAAAGCAAGGGCTTGCAAGGTTGCGAGCTAAGAGGGAAGCTTGAGAGTGAAGGAAAGTGTGAAGGAATGAACCTTCACACTCCCAAAGGAACTTCCATTTTGGGAATGGGAATCTCAGTGGACTCTCGAATGTTTAAAGAGCGATTGCAAAAGTCAACACCCAATGGCTCGAGAAGTTCTTTATACCATTGAAAAGCTATTGAAACACAAATGTCTAAAATGAGCTCGCATGAACCATTTGGACATCTAAAACACAAGTTATGGCCAAAAGAAGGGCGAAAAGTGAAATTGACAATTTGATTCCTGACCACTAAAAGTCAGGAATCAACCCAATTTCCTTGCATGTAGGTGACGTGCAACATACTATTGGAAAGCTCTCAATGAAGGTTACAACTTTGTTTTAAACCTCACTTCGATCAGAGGTCTGCACACAAAGTTATGGGGCCCCAAAGTCGTGAGAGTCCCAACTTTGGCACTTTCGGGACTCCCACTTGGGAGTCTTGGGACAAAATGTCATTTGGATGTGGGTCTCATAGAAAAGCACAAAGTATACTATAAGGGGGAAGGTGGTGGTTTCCCCCAAGTCCGGGCCGTGATGAATCTTGTGAGTCCGAGTTGCATGTGGCTCGTCCTAGCACCAAAAGTGTTCCATTTATGCACTAACCACCTTGTGTTGATTTTGTGTAGGTCTGTGTGAGTAGTTGATGTTTGTTACTTTTCCTAGTCTCATCTCGCAGCTCCAACACGCCCCTCTACCCCCTCAAAATGCTGCGAGCTAGGGAGCGTGCCCCAACTCTTTGCTCTTCCGTTGTTTTCGGTTTGGACTCACATTTGAGTCCATTAAGGAGCTTGGGGGTGCGTCATTTCATCTAAGTTTAATTTTAAAAGTTTAACCTTTATATTTAGTTTAAGTTTACCTTAGGTTTACTTTAAATTTAGTCTAGGTTAGCCTAGGTTGGATATGGTGGGTGATGTAATTAGCTTATGTCAACCTAAGGTGACCTAGATTAACCTAAATTAAAATATGTTAATGTTTATAGCTTTATGGTGACCAATTATGTTATAGATAAAAATTTGTGCAATGGTTAATGACTTAACCCTTAAAAATGGAGGTGAAAAGTTCAAGTCCTCACACTTAAGTTCCTTGTTTAAGTAGTTTACCTAACAACTTATTTTAGGTTTATTTTAATGTAGATGGCTTAGGTTAGGCTCTTGGGTTAAGTCACTTAGCCTAAGGTTTCTAGGCCTTGATTACCATGTGGCATCACACAATTGGGCCAAAAAATTTCATTTCCTAATTTTTAGTTGCCACATGGCAACCTATAAATGGTCAATAAATGATTTAATTTGGAATTGCCACATGGCAATTCATAAATGGAAAATATTTTAAAATTTTAAACTAGGCTACCACATGACAAATTCAATTAAAAAATTTGTAACACATATTTTTAAAATTAAGGTTTAGTCATTGGATTTTTTTGCATGTTATTATTTGATTTAACATTATAAAATTTGATGACCATGATCACATAATCTTTTGAAATTGTGATCATCCATGATTGTAGTTGTGAAAATGGTCTAGATGACATAAACAACATCATCATGACATAAACAATTATAGTCACGGTGTTGATTAAGCAATGAGTTTGAATCAATTACATAATTGTTTAGTCGCTAAGGCATATGCAACTAAGGTTTTTAATCATGGATAGAGTCGTAGTTATCACCTTTTGGCATAATGGTTTTACACTAATGCCCTCATATTTGTTTCCATCTCATTTACAACTTCTAGAAAAAGTGTTTCATATTATGATCACTGTGTCTATGGATATGCATGTTTTGCCAAAACTTGTAAGTACAGCAATTGTTTCTACTTCTTTTGATTTATGGATGTCCAAAGGTGGTGTCAACACATTTGCTTTGGTTATCAACTATCTTATTAAAACTTGGGAGCCTATGCATATTGTTATTGAGTTCTTTGAAGTAAATGAAATTATTGGCCTTTGCATAGCATGACAATTGCAGTCATTGTTTGAAAATTTTGGTTTGATTCATCAAGTAATTGCTTTTGTAAAAGATGGGGGCAACAACTTGGCATCAATGGCTACAACATTTTGCTCCATTATTCATTGTGAGCCATTAAACGCATTAAACATTTTGCACATTTATGTAGTAACTTTCTTTGGTCGTGTGTTGTTTAAAACATGTTAATATGCTACAAGTGATGGCAAAAAATTTATGGGTCTAAAACAAGTAAGCGTGAAAGATGCCCAAATTGGTTCATAGAAAACAATTACCTATAGGGGAAAGGGAGGCAAGAATGGAAGAAAGCATGTGTTGAAAGTGGTGTTGAAATTCATTCATGTCAAAAGGAGTTGAAACTTGACATTGCATTACTTCTCTCGCTTCTACCTGTCAAGATCAAAAGGGCAACAATGGATTTCTTCAATGACATTCTAAACAATAAGTTCTGCAAGGTAATAATATGAATGATTAGTTTTGCAATGCATAGTGAATTTGAGTAGAATATTTTTAGTTTGTATTCATTTAATTTGTTCATCTTGCAAGACTTTCACATTGTGGAAATTTTGGGGAAAATAAATCTGAAACTGTCTAAAATCTCATTGAAAGGCAAATATGAAGCCAATAAGGCTATACTAATTATCTTCGTATGTTTTGTCTTCTTTGATTCGGTCATCTATACATGTTTTGAGTTTTGAAATTTTGAATTTCAAAAATGATATGCATGTTTTTCCTAACATCACAAAATAGCTCCCCAACCTCAAGGAAATTGCTCATGTGCAAACCGAGAGTGGTGAGGAATGGTTTCTTTGTCAAGAGGTTTGACCTAGGTAGCTGAGTCATCACACTCAAATTGCAAAGCTACTAGCACCCTTTGCAAGTCTTGACATTGTTGTTTGCATTTGCAAACCACTGGCTTTTGTCAGCTTAGAATAATGTCCAGAGCGATATGGTTTTGGGAATTAGACAAAGATACTCTCAAAAGCCAACTCTCTAGGCAGCAAGCTGTAATCACCTGGGTAGATTGGAATCACTTCTGTGACATGTCTACCGTAAAATCGCAGAGATTTGTGTCCTGTTTGAGTTGAAGGTACCCTTCTTTCTCCAGTAAAAACTGGTAGTAGCCCCAACATGCTCCTGCCTGATAAATATGCATGACGTTGTGGGATTAGAATTCCAGTAGTATCTATTCTGTCACCTCTTCTGATAAGCTCAACTAGTCTTAAACTAACTCACCATTCTTCAACCTGGTTGATGAGGTCCATATGTTCCTGAGAGTGAAAAGGGGTTAAAACAAACTTGTGTATGAGGACTCACCTCAAAATGAAGTTCAAATTGATTTCTTAAAAGCAATGTGCATGGGTAAAAAAATTTGAATTTTTGTGCAATTCATCATCATGAGATTATAGTAAAAGTGTTTTTGGGTGAAGTTTGAAAGAAAGTTGACTTTGAAGCCTAAATCTCTCCATTGGTGAGTATTGCAGGAGTTCATGCTGATAGTATTACTGAAGAAAAACAAACATTTGTCATATGGACACCCACATGGTATAGAGTTTTGAGTTCAAGTTGACAGTACCAGAATCATGATTTTTCTGTGTTCGGAGTCTGTAAACACAAACATGTGAGATCAAATTAAAGCCAGGCTTGCATCTCAATAGTCTCTGTGCTCAAAAGAAGCTGAGACCTCATGAAGCTGCTCTTTTCTCCAAATAGATACATCAAGACTAACAAAAAGTGACTATCAACTTCACCAATCTATTGTTCGAAGTCATTGCTCCATCTTGCTTTTCCTTCTTGGTCTGAAGACAATAACTTAACCTCTCCTATGCAATCTACACAAATTCCATTCTCTAGAGAGTTCATTAACCTAAAGCAAGCATTTGATCCTAAGAACTGCTACTCAACCAGCAGGGAAGCATCCTTTACAAGGTCTACATCCAACAGAAACACTCAAAATGTTGAATTCCTACAATTTCTAGTACTTGAGCCATGGTCAAACTTGCACTAAACAACAATTAAGCAATAGAGTTACAGCAAGATGTAATTGTCGATTTAATGTACACAAGGAGCTCAACTGGATTGCAAGAAGCAAGGGCTCAGAACAGAAAGCCATAACTCGAGGACATATTACGTTCGCCGATACGAAAGTTTCTCTGACTGCACACAATTCCATGATATAACAAAGTTCAACTCAAACCCATATACCATGACCACACAAAAAACAAGCAGAGACTGGAGATTGAAATCCCTCTCACTAACAGAAATATCTAGTGACCAAAAGAAAAAACATATCAATGGACAAACACAACAAAATGAAAAGGAAATCGGTAGGACTTGTGATTGCAAGTGCTCATGGGTTCAATTCACTACCAGATCATGCAGACATTACAGTGATATCTACTCATGCCATGATGGGATTACTGGGTAAATTAAAGTGGGAACTAGGGGTTTCTGAGTCCTAGGGCAAAGATTGGGCAGCCACACTCTTCTGTTGTAAGAGTCAGAAAATGTACACATTAGCCTAAAGTGTGAAGAGACACTCAGCCATGCTTGGTCAGTCAGCAAAGTTCATGTTGTTCTTTAACAGTTAGTGTGCACCTAGACACATGTAACAATAGGAAAAACTGAAGTGCGATAACTTATAACGAGGCAAGGGATTTCCTACCTTAATTAGCATATACGTTGGAAGCCAGGCAGGTGCTGTAGGTATACCTGCCCATGCAAGCTGTGAAACATGTCCAAAATACAACAGCCAACTCTTTAGAATCACCATCTTTCATTACAGGCCATAAATACTGCTTGTTGGGAAGGCAAAAGAATCAATCAGAGCACAGATTTGTACCATAGACTGAAGAAGTTCTAACAGTATATTTTCTCTCTGCACATTCTTGTGTAATCATGAAGTAAAGTGCAAAAACACATATCTATTTAGATGATGTTAGGAAAGGTTGGAAGCTGTAAGGCTTTCAAGCAGTTTACTCTGATTCTACGCAATGGGGAGCCTGGCATGGCAGGCATTGCATAACATTTGGGCTGTCCTGAAATCACAGAACACCCTCCAAGAGGGCCCCCAATCTCCCTGCATCATTTCCTCTCATGTGCCTGACGGATGCAGTGTCCATACTAGAATAATAGCCCTTAAAGTTAGAAATGTAAGGAGGATCTGAATCCTTACCAAAGCATACTCGCCATGGTCAAAAAATCTAATATCCAGAACCTGAACCCCAGGAAAAACCTCAAATAGTCTCGTGAGCACCCTGAAAACACATGGGCAAAGTGGAAAGTCCAACACAGACTAATGCAATCTTATTTGCAGTTACTGCAGCAACATGACTTTGTTAGGCATGTTCACACATCCACCCTATGTATAAAATCTCAGCAGAAAACAACATGCTTACCTCACCCCGGTCTTCATAAATGTAGTCCAGCCCTTTGAAATATGTTGGATGTCCAACTGATAAATACTGCAAGCATATTTACAGCAAAAAAACCCCAATCTAATCAGTTGTCAACAAAACTGAAACAGGCAACAATGTGGTTATGCTCAGAGCACACAATGTGCTCAAGAGAGAGTAGAGAATATTGCATGTACCTCTATGCTGTTAAGATACTTTTCTTTATCAACCCTTACAATTTGTCCTTTGGTTACTGCCACCAAACATACGATACCATATGAGAGCAAATGAGAATTTCAAACCCCTATGTGTACACCAATTTCATGTCTAGGAAAAGACAAAAAAGTACACAAAGTTCCCAGGTTCCACAACCTCCAAAGTTGACTTTGGCTTAACTAGCACACTGTCACTGCCAATTTAATGCTGTGCAAGCAAGAATCTCTCTAGAACATGAAACTTAACCATAGAAACTAGGCCACACTTGACTATCTTGCAATCACCAGTTTATATTAAAGGGAAATCCAAGACACTCAAAAGGGAACTTGTGCATTCATAAAAGAGAGCAGAGTAGGAACATACACGTAGGCTTCTTAGGAGCTGGTGTGATGTTTGCATCAGGAGTTGGAGGAGGCACTGATGATGGCTCAGCTTCTACTGCTGTGACTCTTAAACTTCTTCCCTGCATATTTCACCAAACATCATTGTTGATAATTGTACAACTAAACAGTCTTTCAGAAAAAATGAACCACATCAGCTCATGATTTGTGTACCCCTTGAATAGCTAGAAACATGTATTGATCAACCCCTACAATAAAATCAGTTACATTATATGCACTTTACAAGCTATCCTTGCAACAAAAAGCTTCCCAGACTTGGTATGTAAGTTGAGGAAATCTGTAATTTACTTCAGAACACCTTCTTGCACTATGACAGTCACATTGTGGAATACAACCACTGAAGCCAAGTGTCTCTGTGGTCACTATATCTTCTCCATACTTACAATCTAATTCAACCTGAATAGAATTAAGAGATGACCCAATAATAAGGTTATAGAGATTTCAGATCATGTCCGTTAAAAGAAACAGACAGAGACAACCCTAGAAGACAAAGAAAAGACTGAGGAGTGGTTTGAACAACAGCATTAGTCACACCTATGCTTCTGACCTTCAATAGCAACATGTATGGTACAGACCAGCTATCAAGAGGTATTGAATATCTCTCCACTCAGGAATAAGGAAGTCTGTAATCAAGAGCACTCTGATCCTGCAGAATTGTGGCAAACCTTGTTACATTTGGCATTGCTTTAGGGATGTTGCAAGAAGCAGCAATTTCCACACTGACGAATGCACTGGTGATCAACACATATTCAAACTATGCTGGAACCTCAAAGACACAAGATTTACATGTGGAAATACAAAGGCTTATAATATATCAAAACTTGGGTGGAATTTAACAGCAAGAAGTCCTCTTTTTCTCTAGAATCATTCAGCATTCCTCAATACAAGAGAAATGCTAAAACGCACATCCAGTTCTCAATAATCACAAGCTTAAAATAATTTATTCCCTGTTCTTCAAAACTGATCACAAACAACCGAAGTATGCACGATACAGCCAAGCACAAACTTCCTCGTCTGCATGGTCCATTGTAAAAATTGCTTGCAAAATGGCCATGATTCAGGGAAAATCCTGATAACTTTTTTTTCCCCCCTTTTCTCGGAATACAGAAAATGATATTAAGGGGGGAAAAAAAACACAAACACACGCCCGCACGAATTGCACGCATATGTAGAAGAGGAGAGGAGGAAGGGAGAGAGAGATAAAAGAAAGAAAAGAAAGGCAGCTAAAGAAAGACATTACCCGGTGATGCAAGCGAGCTTGACCGGTGCACAGCAACTTGGAAGAGCGAAAGGTGGGACCGAAATGAAGTGTACTACGAGAAGTAGGCGCGAGAACACCAGGCGAGAGCGCCACCATCGCTGCCATTGCTTCTGCGGAGCGCTTCTCCGCAACCAAGACGCAAACGCAGCAAAACAAGAAGGCATGACAAAGAGAGGGAAGGAGATAAGGCCACGGAATGGATGAAGGATGAAGGAAAACCATCTTCCCCCACCCCCCCTAATGGATGAAATAGTGGGACCAATTGCTAGTTCTCTATTTTCATTTGTCCTCTGTCATTCATAAATTGTTTAGCTTTTATTTTTCCTTTTTTTCTTTCCACGCCGGCTGCTGAAGCTGAGCTCAACATTTTTCTTTTCTAGTGAAGAGAAAAATGTAAAGAGAAACAAATTTATCACATCCTATGTCAATTATCAACTTGGGCTCCATGTTATTGTGCATTATCAATGACAATGAAATGATGAAAAGAAAGTGGAAATTAATATGTTCCAATTGAATGGAAATATTGAATGACATTGCATTGCAATTCAAATTGAATTAGAATTTGATTGAAATTAAATTGAATTAAGTTTAAATTTAATTTGAAGAGAAATAATAAGATGCAAATTGATGTAGAAGTTATGGAAAATTTGCTTGTCACTTGCAAATATAATTGATTCAAAACCAAGTTGAATTTTAGTGGCAGTCATCCAAGATCCATGCAATTATGATAATTGAAAAATGATATGGTAATCAACAATTTAGCTACTTTATTCACCCATGTTTTGTCAAAGCATTAGAGTTATCCGTAAAGTACTGAAAACACAGCACCAGAACCCTGAGTTTGGTCACACACAGGGTGAGGTTCAAAAAAAACCTGCCAAAAAAGTACAATTAGCATTTAATGGGAGGTGAAACTCAGAAAACCATCAGAAAACCATCAATTTTTGTGGTAAACTCAGTTTCATCCTATCTTTCGTTTTGCCCGAGTAGGCCTACCTTCACTACATATATTTTCACTGCTCTTACTTGTACAACTACTATAATTACTCTCGAACCTTGTGCATTTGATACTGATATTTAATAAATTTTCCTTCCTTTGCAAATACCACTGAAAGAGGGGATGGGGGGTGAAAGGAGGACCAAAGACATGGGTTACTTTATGGATAACTCTATTATTCAAGAATCTGGATGTGCATAGTTTTGACCAAGAAGATTAGGCAATAACTCAATTGTTGTGTTGTAAAGAGCAGGGTGAATGTTCAAAGAAATTTTATAAGGTCACTGAAATCTTTTAATAACTAGTACCTAGCTGTTTCAATGGTGTATTTTAAGTGGACAACAATTCCCCAATATTGTTCAAAGCAAGATAAATAAGTTTATTAGAACAAATTCCATTTAATTTAGTTATGACATTGTATGCATGCATCATTCATGAAACATTTGTCCACTTTACATTTCTATGAGACATCACCAATTGTCAAATTGCTTCCCGAGCTTTCAATTTGAAACTTGAAAATCCATGTCTTGGAATAAATTAACAATTTGTGTTAAATTTACTAATTTTCCATTAAATGGCTATTCACAAACTAATCATGGACAAAGGGAAATATCTTCACACTTCAGCAATCAATGTATGATTTTGTAGAAGAGGGAGCATGATGTAGGTGCATTCAAGAGTTTTGAATAAAAAGGATTTAAATCAACATTACCTTATTATAAAATTATCTTATCTTGTCATTTGATAATCGGTTTAGTGTAGTTATAAGCACTAATCACGGTCACTTATGGAAATCAAATGATGGTTGATCTCCTCTATTGATAAAACATGAAAGTTTATATCGGCCACACTCACCACTCCAACCTAACACATTAATCACACATATGCAACACAATAAGTTCTAGTATAATGCGAATTTAGCCCAACTAATAATTTCCATTAACACGTGGCATCAAAATGAAGATAAAATTAATACCTCAATTTCTGTAGCTTTGAAATCCTCCAACAAAATCGATTGCAAGGCTGAAATTGCAGTCTATTGAAACCCCACCAAAAGCTAATTTCAACCCCATATTCGATCAATGCATTCAAGTCAAAAACACGAATCAATATACTAATTAACAAAATATTTTTATTATTTGCATGTTTTCCATTCCTTTCAAATGAATGTTGAATGCACTTGTTGAAAAAGACTTGTTGCACCAATGACTTTCTAAATGGGGGAGGGCACATCCTTACTTGCACAGTCTCGTCATAAGATAGTAGAGGATTGTTCCTCATCCTTTTTTCCAAGAAATGAATTGCCTCTTGTTCTTTCAATCCGGAGCTTGTTGCCTACATGTAGGCTAATCAACTTTATGATGAAAAAATAATGATGCATTTTATCTTTGGGTATTAATGACTCAAGATTGTTAATGTTGTAGTGAAATGATTTGCTTATGATGTGGGTTACATGAAGAGTAATCAATCAATTACTTACAATCTCAAGGTACCCCAAGATAAAAAGCAAATCATAAGTCTCCATTTTCATCCACAAGACCTCACATCAAGACCACCCATTTGTTTCATCCATGAAAGGTTTTGCAGAATTTCAAATTGTTTGCTAATTCGTACTTACATTATTTTCATCTATTGTGGAATCAAAGAAGTTTTAATCCTAGTGAAAGTGTAGGGACCTTCCTCAAATAAGAGGCCTAAGACAAGACATTAGCCTAGTCCCACCTTGCATTTTGGGAATGTCCTTGACCCATTGGCTTATACATGGTGAAGGTTATCATAACCTAAACATGTGGTAGATCACGAGGTGTAGGAGAGGGAGGTTCCTCATGCCTACTCCTTGAAGGAGTGATGGATCATACACCTACGAGATCTTACACCTACTTATAAGTAGGTGTGAGATTCCTTGCACTTTTAAGGAGTAGGAATAATATCCCTCCTCTATTTCTAAAGAGGGATATACACAAATAACTACAAATTCACTACAAATTGTCTTTGAGTACATTATGTTTTGCTTGTTGCATGACAACTATCATCTACATAATGTGGAGATGGATGGTGATGTGGTCTTACTTTGTAACCAACAAAGTGGCCAGCAGGATCGCATTTGTACAATTGTGGACCATTTTCATCATCCATGCCAACTAACATTGCAGCTGCACAATATTATCATTCCAAAAGGATGGGTAAATTGCTTCTTATCATGTTCAACTGAGAAATCATTCCTTGTCTAGTATTAGTTTGTTTCTTGTGCAAGACATGTTCAACAAGACTTACAAACTCCAAGAGGTCGCATGTATGCATGTTGTGTGTAAACTTGTGATCTATCAGCAAGCCTATTCCCAACCATCTTGATAAATCAACTTCATTGTCATCATCAACATCTTGTTAATATTTTTACAAATTTAAAAATCTTAGTTTTTCTATCCATACACACAAGAAGAGATTTCATATTTCAAACATTACAATAATTAAAATATGTATTTGTGTACAATGTTTTCATTTTACAAACCCACACAATTTCATGCTCTTTTATTTGGTTTAAACAATTATAAGAAACATGAGAATTCAAAGCAAACCTTACCGTTTTGCAAGATAGTCCACCGGTATCTCATACCCAAGTTTAAAACGAAACTCTGCGGCTTCTTCTTGAGCATGTTGCACCAATGACTTTGCATCCGCTACATTTCAACACCCCATGTTCCCACCAAGATTGCCATGAAGACAACACACTGAAGATAAACAAGAGAAGGAAAGTGGGAATATAATCCAAGGATTGGGGTGCTTCCCAAACATCAACAAGATTTGTACTCATCATAACTACAACAATTCTTTGATTCAAGCAAAAAGTTCTTCAATTAAAGGAAAACAACATGTGATAGCAAAGTTTAACAAGAAATGCACTGCAACAATAAATCAAAGGAGGGTGTATGGCATACCAGTCATTCCAGTAGCAAGAAGACCAATGGTTTTGGTTATGGTGAAGAGGTGAGTCACGCTTGCATGATCTAAAAGCTTTTCCTACATCATGAACATACATACTACCCATTGCCATTATACACAAAATTAAGCACCCACAAACCGTAACAAAATACCAAATCGTTGGATGGTAGATATGGTTTGCAACAACATGAGATGGAGTTTGCAAACATAGTTAGGGTTTTCAACAACATCATGAGTTCCACCCACCCACAAACCAAAAGTAGAACATAACTAGATCACATTGATCATAACATAATATGTACAAAATGTTGTTGGGGGAGAAATGAATGGAGTAGGAGGGAAGCAATACTGGCACTCTCTTTTGAGTCACAATGCAAACCGAATCTTTTCCACGAACTCCAACAGATGTCAAACCTGATGCCTTCACAGCCTTGAATGCATATTCTGATCACATACCACACAAATGAGTATAATGTCTTCTTCCAAGATGACGTCCTCTGACACAACACATTTGGGGAATTGCTGAAACAACTTGTGAAACCAAGGAATAGATGATGAAGAGTGTTACTATGCGCAATTGGAAAGCAAAAAAAACTCACCAACTTGATAGAGACGACCTTCTGGAGAAAAGATGGTGATGTGACGATCATATCCAGCACCTGCTCCTCTACTCATTTTTCTCCACTGATGGTTCCCTCAGGGGCAACCTGCCTCCATAGCTGCTTGGAATTCTCTTATCTGACAACCCACCACATACACACCAAAACAGACATGGTGGTGTGCCCAAAACAAAAGCAACACATCCCTAAAAATACTTCAATCCCCTTGGGTGTCCAATTCATGACAGTCATTAAGATGTCTGGAACACACCAAGGCAAGGTTCTCCAAGAGCTAAATCTGTAAGCTTACCAACTAACTTTGTCTACTTACAACTGCTTTCTTTCATTTTCGTCTTGAGGTTATGAACAACTCACAACTACCATCCAATTTTTTGGATCCAATCCAACAAGTATGAACACCAAAATCAGCGTGCCCAGGATTAATCTGGCACAGAAGGTAACCTGTTGACCAGTTTTGCTGAAAAATGTAGCTCTAAAAATCATGGTCCAGTCAGTACAAGGAACTTCCAATCCAGCACACCCTTTGTCTTAATTATGGCAATCATGTGCAACAATTTGAGTCCACAGAGCCTCATCCAGGGACTGGGGTGAAAGCCAAATTCTGTCATCACTAATAATCCCTGCAAGAACAAAGACCATCCTCAAAGTGGTGAAAGCAATTGGCATCCCTTACAATGATTGCTCTTCCAACAATCTTTGAGATGAATTTGGTGGCAGTGAGGCAGTCACCACATACACGCAGATTCTTGAGAAGGCAGAGTGGAGTACCGGGAGGCATGCTGATGAGCCCAAATACAATGGCCAGTTTCTCACTGCAGTAACAGAAATGAAACCCCTTCTCTTCCTCCTCTACATCATGTTGAACAAATTTGGGTATTTGGCACATACCCAGCTCTGTTCAAGTGTCCAGACAGTCTTTCAAGTTCTGCATGGATTTCTATCACCTGAGGATGTTCTTGGTCATCTATTACAAATATATGCACAACATCATTCACCTCAATTCAGGTGCGACCTGGCTACTTCTTCACACTCCTTTCCAACCTCTGTCATTGAATGGTTGACCTGAGATCCCATTGGCCACCAGCAGCATTATTGTTTGATAGAACACATAGCCCACAGCATTCCCAGGGTCTATTTCAAGAACTCATTTTGCAATGTGCTCTCCCATCTCCACATTGCAATGAACTCTGCAAGCAGCAAGCAAGGCCCTCCATACTGAAGTATCAGGCTCACCGGGCATCCTCCTGACCAGATCCTCTGCCTCATCAAGATGGCCAGCACAGCCAAAAAGATCAACCAACCACACATAGTGCTGTACTGTTGCAGAAATCCTGTGAACTGAAGTCATAGATTCAAAGTAGTGCAGTCCTTCATCCACTGGCCATGCAGAGCTACAAGCTCACAGAAGAGAAATAAATGTCACCCTATCCAACTCTACACCTTCTTCACACATCCATTTGAAAAATTCAGCAACTTTTCCAGCAAGCCCATGCATGGCATACCCTCCAAGCATTGCATTCCAAGAGGCAACATTGCCATGCATCCTCAATGCTCCCTCATTTTGCATACATGTCAATGAGGTTACTACCAACAAAGACATCAAGCTCATATCCATTTTGAACAATTTGCTCATGAACACACCTGCCTTCTTCAATTGCAACTACACTCACACATGCACTCAGCACTGCCAGAAAGGTTCTAGGGACTGGCTGTATGCCTTCATGTTGCATTTGTCAAAAGAGATCCAATGCCTTGTGCCCTTGCCCACACTTCACATATCTGAGAATGATGACATTCCAAGAGACAACATTGCATGTAGGCATTTTGTGGAATACTCTCCAAGCCTCATCCATACTCCCACATTTGGCATACATGTCAACAAGGCTACTACCCACACAGACATTTGACTCCCAGTCACTTTGGGTGACCTGTTTATGTACTTGTGTGCCCTCTTCATGTGCTTGTAAATTTGCACGTGCATCGAGCACTTGAACAAAAGTGGGACTGTCTGGAGGTATGCACTCTTGTTGCATTTGTTGGAAAAGTTGCCTTATCTTCTCATATTGCCCAGTTTTAGCATATCTTGCAAGCCTTGCCTTCCAATGAAAAATCCTCAATTGCAAATTTCATGGTGCCATTGCTGCCAACTCTGCTTCCACCCATGGGGCTTCAATCTGTCATTGAGCCACAGAGCATCATTTGTCTCCTTATGTTTGAAATCTGGGTAGCTTTCATTTACCTACAAGCAAACCTCCATCCAACTAATCAGTCCTGCACAGCCTGGTGGAGGGTAAGGCTATGAGAACCCACAGCCAACAAATGATGTATTGACTCCTTGCACCACAGAGAGCATTTTGATGGTGACCATTTTCATTTCCCTTCTCTGGCCTGTGATCCCACCACTGTGAAGGATCTGAGAAAAATTACTGCCAAAGTTTTTCAACCATCCTTCTCTGGCCTGCCATGAACCAAGGGAATCACTGAAATATCATACACCCTCATGGGCACTGCAATTGGATTGTCAATGCATCCAATGTACATCCACTTATCTACTTCCATCTGAACAATCAAATCATGTCTGAACACTCAAGAAATTGCACACTACAGCTCCTTGTTGATCCAGAACACACCAATGAAATTTCAATCAAATTTCATCAGAAATACCCACAAAATCAAGCTGCTAAGACTACAGTACATACAGATGGTGATCCACAACTATTGCATCATCGGAAACAAAAGAGGATTGCTCCTGAAATCACTTTGCTGCTGAGGATGGACATCACAAGTGATTTGTCTACTCACAAGTCTCTACTCACTTTCTTACCTGAGAATGGGACCTGCTGCACCTATCAAAAGATTTCCTGCTTCAGAGGCTCCTCCAGCCCTGTGGCACTGAACCAGAAGCTGTCACATGCACTTGACAGTGTCCACTAGCTCAGAGAAAAAAAAATTGGTTGACTACCCAACTCTGAACAGCACCTGTAGATGATACTGCTGACATTTCTGCCATCAAAGTATACACCAGCCAATCAAATTCACATCTACAAGACTGCACAAAAGACTCCACAATAATATGGTGAAGGTAAAGACTGTTCCAGTTCCACAACCAAAAACAAAACAAAAGACAACGAGAATCAGTGCAGTCATGACCTTGTGAGTGCCAATCACAAGGTACCACCAAAGAAAAGCACGAGAACATGGTATGTCATGAAAGAACATAGCAATCAGGACACCACTAATACACTAATAAAATAGAAGATGGTAAACTGAAAAGGCATCAGCAATAAATCGACTAGCAACCAAGGTGCACTGGCTGAGATGTGTGGAAGAAATGAGAACTATCACCATCATTGTGAACAATAAGGGTCAATTCTCATACACTAATAAAATAGAAGATTGTAAACTAAAAAGGCATCGGCCATAAATCAACTAGTGATGGAGATGCACTGGTTGTTATGTGTGGAAGAAATGAGGATAATCATCTTCATTGTGAACAATAATGGTCTTTTCTCCTACATCAATACAATAGAAGATCATAAACTAAAAAAGTATCTGTCATAAATCAACTAGCAATGGAGATGCATTGGCTATGATGTGTGGAAAAAATGAGGATCATCACCTTCATCATGAACAATAAGGGTCAATTCTCTTACACTAATTAAATACAAGATTGTAAACTTAAAAAGGCATCGACCATAAATCAACTAGCAATGGAGATGCATTGGTTGTGATATGTGGAAAAAGTGAGGATCATCACTTTCATCGGGAACAATAAAGTTCAATTCTCTTACACTAATAAAATAGAAGATCGTAAACTAAAAAGGCATCATCTGCCACAAATCAACTAGCAACGAAGGTTCACTAGCTATGATGTATGCAAGAGATGAGGATCATCACCTTCATGATGAACAATAAGCGTCAATTCTCAAATACTAACCTTGAGAACCACCAGTTACCTTACCCTACCTAGGTAGCGTAGGTTATAGGTTTTTTTCTTTTTTTTTTTTTGTTTTCTGTCCTAAACATGTTTAGGATTTTAGGATTGGTAATTCACCTAGATGAAATTTCAATCATCTAAGTAGGTTAAATTGAAATTTTAAAATTCAATAACTAACCCACAAAAGGTCTTGTTAATTCTTGGAATGATATGCACCTAGTAGGTGAATTGTTTACAAATTTCAAAAAATTATAACCAATTGATAGGTTATCAATAAACAACACCTAGGTTAATAGGCTAAAAAACAAATGTTACTTGGGATGAACTTATAAGGTTCAACTTTTAAGTGAAACTCAAAATGAAATAGGATTGTCTTAGTTTAGTGTCATGTGACTTAAATTTAGGCTTAACTTGAACACCATGTGGCCTAAATCTAAACACAACCTAAGTGTCACATGGCTTGGGTATAGTTTAAAGACCATCTAGACTATTAAGGCTTGACTTTGCATAAGTGTCACATAGCTTACCCTAGATGCTACATGATTTAGCCTAACCTAATCCTATGTTTAAATGATCAAGCCTACATGCCACATGCCCTAGCTTAACTTAAGTGGCCAATGCTCAAATGCCACATGGCTTAACATAACATAGCCTTATGTTTAGGTGTTATGAGACCTAATCTAACCTAGGTGGACTATGTTTAAATGTCAAATGGCCTTACATAACATAGCCTTATGTTTAGGTGCCATGTGGCTTAATTTAATCTAAATGACCTATGTTTAGATGCCACGTGACCTAGCCTAACTCAGGGGGTTAATGTTCAAGTGTTGCATGGTATAGTTTAGTTTAGCTTATGTTTAGGTGGTCTAACCTAACTGCCACATGCCTAGGGCCTATGGATGTGGGGATGTACCACATATCACTAAACTTTTGGTTGAACCTTGTGTATGGCTTAATTGCACACAATTGAACTTATACTCAAGATTTGATAACATTATGCAATGTCAACGAATGAAGTTCATCCACCAATGGGTTACAATTGAAAATAACCTTTGATTATAATGATAAGTGTCATTTGTAATTAAAGTGGCTATTGTCATGGTGTTGACATGTTGAAATTTTCAAATGTAATGTCGTTTTCAAATTGTATTCGTTAAACTTTTTGGTGCGCAAGTGCAAAAAAATGTTTCAATTGCAAAAAAATAATTTGTAATTGTATATGTTTATTTTCAATTACAATTGTAATTAAAAATGAGTTCAAAACGTAGTTGCACATTTAGGGGTTTTCTTTTAGTGTAAATAACTTTGAATTTTCTAGTTATAGAAAGATAAGGGGGATTGACATATTGGGCACAACTAATGTTATTTGGATTTTGAAAAGAATAATATTTAAAAAAAGGTGGTTGTGGTCTAAATGTTGTGCAAAATAGGAGTTAGTTGTTGCGTTTATTGTTGAAAGCTTCAAAAAAAATGGAAAATGTGTTGCATGTTTAATCTTAATTAATCCTTGGTGAAAATTAATTCAATTGATAATGAAGGTAGATAAAAAAATAAGAAGGTGTTATGAGGTGGAATGGGGGGTGGTTGTTGGTAGTTATTTTATCAACTTGTAATTTTGTTGTTATTCAATGGGGATGGTAAGGTAAGGTCCAAAAAAGAGGTTATCATTAGGGAAATTGCAATCAAGAGGTTAAAAAAATCAATAAAACAATACAACATGATAGTTAAGATGTGATCAAGGAACATCAATCACAAAGAAAAATTGGGTTCATAAATAAAAAATACATGTAATAGGATATCCATGATGCATCCCATTGGTAAATTTCAATGAAAAAACAAACCCCATAATGTGTTAAGTAAATAACTATTAAGTCTTTGGTCTTATTGCATTCGCAATATTATTTTATGAACTTATGGGCATATGGGCATTTTAATGATGTGACTCATGAGTGAACATTTTAAAAACATTTGATTCCAATCATTTTTATAAAGCATTTACAAATGGTCTGGTTTAAGACAAGGAATGTTTTCATTTCCATTACACACAATTGAACCCAAAAAAAAATTTGTAATTAATTTTCTCAACTAATGCACACACTCCAAAATAAAGGTTTTGTAATATTAATTATGTATAAATAATCAAATGCAATAATTTGTTCAAAATCACTATGAAAAAAAAAGGTGTTTTACAACTAACCTTGCAAACTCAATTTTTGAGTTGCAGAGGACACTTGCAACTCACTATATTTATATGTTGTGAGTGCTAACAGACAAGTTGCATGAATTGCAAAATTACAACTCACCATATATAAGGTGCAACTCATTATAACTCAATTGCAATTTAAAACAATTCATTTTCAACTACTATTCAACTCCATTACAACTACACCTATGATGTCATGTGGACATCATTAATTGTCATCCATTTATTAAAATATGACACATGGCATTATGAAGATTTTTGGACATTAAAAAAATTGAAATATTGATCTCCATCATCCATTATGATTGTTAATGGTGATCCAAGATTGTGACATGTGACACAAGAAAAAATTGCCACATGGCATGTTAATCATATTTTGGAAAAAAAATAAAATATTTATTTTTGTAACTAAGTAGGTCATACATAACCATAAGAAGGTAGGTTGGTAGGTCTTAAAATTAACATACCTACATACTTACCTAAGACTTACCTACCTACATAGGTAGGTAGAAAAGTAGGACTTACTTACTTAGGTAGGTAAATAGATAGGAAAGCACAAGACTAAGTGCACTAAAAAATAACCATGAATTTTATTTTTTATTTATGTTTTGCCTTTGGGTTAAGTTTTTTTTAGCTCATCCCAAAATGGCACATGTATTTTAATGTGAAAACATAATAAAACAAACCTTCTTTATATAATTTGTAACATGAGATTTGAAGAGAGAACATATGGGTTAAATCTTTTAGTTATTCATTAACATAAATGTTCAAGGCAGGCTAGATCCAAAGGGAATGCTCCATTGTTTTTTATGTTTAAACAAAACTTAAACCACTCCTATTAGCGTATCTAATGCAATAAAAACATCTAAAACGAAATATCATTGAGAAAGTTATGGCATTTCAAAGTAAAAGGTGTCAAAAATTCAAAAAAACAAACCACCAAATGCTACAAAGGCTGGTTCCCAAACACCCAAAAAATTCCTTGTATGTTATTATGTTGTTATTAAAGTTCCAAGATGATTTGTAGAACTTCAAATGCCGCTCCTATAGCACTTTAAATCGTTTAAAATGAATAAGAAATAAGAAAGTTATGAGGTTTGAAAGTAGGAGGGGTCCAAAGAGGAAAAAAATACGTGTTTTGTAAGTTGAAAAACTTATTTCTCTTCTTGTTATTTTTTCATTACTCATTTTCCTTTGCACTTTAAAGATGATTTCTAGAACTTGAGATAACATTCCCATAACATTCTAAATCATTCACATTGAAATACATATGATGAAGATATAAATGATTGATGAATATGTATCTTTATTAAGTTATAAGTAATTGTATTATAATCATAACATAGTTGAACATTAGTATTTTAATAGTGGTGCACTAGTGGCCATATTAATTGTATCAATGTGAATCATAATAAAAAATTAATTACAAATGTATTCCATAATGGGTGGTGGAGATATGAACATGTGACATAATCGCATGTATTTACATTGTACACTAGTTATAACATAGTTGTTACTTTAGTGACACATTTATAATAGTTATAAGGTAGTTGTCACATGCAACTACAATGCAACTCCTTAAAAAGTCAAATATGGTTGATTATATATGTATGTACAATGTGTATAAATTATTATATAGAAGACCCATTTTCAACTCATTTACAATCATAATACAACTAAATAATTTTTTTATGTGAAAAAATATTTATTAATACATCATATTTTTAAGGGATAGTTGCACAATAGTTGTAATACCCAAAGAATAATTGCATAATAGTTGTATACAAGTTGTTTTTTGAGTTTTAGTTGTAGGGTAGTGTGGTTTCGATGGATGCAATTTCTCATAATGAATGTAAGGTTAAGCTTCTGATATCAAGGGACAATATGAAACTTTTGGAAGGGGGTGGGGTATGAAACAAATTTAATTTAATCCACTCACACCCTATTTCCACCCAATCCAACAAAGTGCAAATATCAAGGTAGCCATTTCAAGTCATTGATTCCATGGAAGTGTAATCAAATATTGGATGAAACCTTGGGGGGATGAAACAAATGGCATCAAACACATATGAAGAATATTTCTTGGAACAAATGACCTAATTTTCACCAATTCCAACAAAATCCAAACCTTTGGGGAAACAAAATTAAATTTATGGGCATTCAACATTCTAAACCTCAACTTAAGTGAAAGTATTTTAACTATTCTTCCATTCTTCTCAATAATAAAATATTCCTTCAAAAGGGGGTTACACTTAGTAATGGACCACTTTCCAAAACAACTACCACCCTTTCCTTCCTTCCAAACAATTTGCTTCCGAATACAACAAATTATATAGCTCAACAATTAATCTAACATTCATTAATGACAAATACATTCCATCAACATCCAAATACCTTCCATTCCATGAAAAACAATTTACCCCTATTTGGGGGATTTTGTGACACATGGCAATGGTCCATGAATTACTTATGAAACAAAAAGCCCCTTCCAAATACAATGCCTAAAAATTCATACCACAATAGTGTACTAAATATTTGGCAAGTATAATAACATAAACATTTGCATCAAAATGTATGAAAAAATTTATCCCCATTATGGGGATCTTTGTACGATGTGACTTGTTTTTCACAAGCTATTTATTTTTTAAAATAGTTTTCTACTAGTTATATTTGTTGGAAATCACTACTGTAAAATGTGGCACAATTCACTAGTCCCCATTCACTAAACTAGTGAATTCATCCATAATCCAATGAATCACTTTGTGTACATGGACATTTTTTATTGTAGTGAATCCATCCATTTATTACATATCTAATAGTAATTAATTATGGGACATTAAAATATTATTGTCAAGACTTTTTAAATCATGTGGTTTTATTTCATAGGATTTTTTTTCTTCAAAAATCAATCCTAATATTTGGATGGTTGAATAGATCTCACTTTTAAAACTTTAATATTTTGCATCTTATTTTCAAATTTTCAAATACAGTAATAAGCCTAAATACTTGGCCAAATTTGAGACCTTAAACTTAAATGGAACTCATGGTTCACAACAAAATGTTAAATTTTTAATTGAAAAATCAAACTTTATTTTTATTGGGGTCAAAGTAAAAGGGTGTTTAATATTTTTTACACACTATCACAAACCATTTTTTATGTAATTATTTTTTTACTAATTTTAGTCATATTTGTAATCATATTAAACATTCGACAAAAATGGTTTTAGTCAAAACATACCAATTGTCTTAAATTTTTTTTAACTAAAATGATTAAAGACCACCAAGATGAATAAAAATATTAGTTGACATGGGAGTTGTTTAAATGATTAAAATGATTCAAAATATCAATTGATGTGGAAATATTAATATAATTTTTATTAATTTTGTATGAAATTTAAAATTATTCAAATTGTTGATTTTTTTGGGATTAAACCAATAAAATGTCCAAAACATTGTCACAATAGACTTGTGATTCCAACTTATTTATTTATATAGTTATTTTCAAGCAAACTATGGATTATAGTTCGACAAACCCATGACATGTCACCATGATGATGTCATGATCACAACATGTTTTTAATTTTATTGATTTATTAAAATTTCTAAATTTCAAATTTATATACATTAAATTATTCAATTTTTGCATGTACATTATTTTTTTCACAAATTAAAATAAAACATTTTAGTTTGATCCTCCATTTTTTCACATGGCATTTTGTTATATTTCCTATTTCCTATTTCCTATTTTTAATTTTATTTAAATCATTATAAACAACAAATGGTAACATGACACTCATAAAATAATTTTATTTTTTTTAGTAATTTAGTTCAAAAATGATTTAAATACTATAATATTGTCGCATCATAAAAAATAACATTATAGTCATAATCAATCATATTTAGATGACCAATTTTAATCACATTAATCAAGTTGAACAATTCCATATGAACAACATATATGCCATGTGTTCTAGATAATGTTTGTTTTGATAAAATAACGGAGTTTTGATTTTAATCAAATCACACATAATTACAAGCATTGATTTACACTTGATTTTACAAGCATTTTTGTCATGATGCTATTAATGTAAAAATCATGTTTTTGTAATATTGACACTTTAATATTTTGAATAAGTATTCATGTTTTTAGGAAGGGATGCTAATCTACATTGAAAATGGTGAACAATTTTTTTTTGAAATAAAAATATCATGCAACCAATATGAAGGTTCAACTTATGGATTGTGATAGCTTAGTTTTTCTTTTGGGTTTGTGGGGGAGGGGGGAATAAATAATGGCATGGGTTTGAACAATGCACCTCATGCTTCACAATAAAATGTTAAACCTTGAACCTTTCATAAATGTTTTCAAATTGATATTATCATATATGTTTAACCTTTAAAAACCTTTTTTAAGTTCATTGAATCAACTTTCAAAATGTAATTGATGATCGTTTTGGGGTTGGTATAAAACAATTTCCTATTAATTTTCATCTCAATTTTTTCAAAATTAAATTTAAGATTTTTGGATTTTTCATTTTTTTAAAAATACTGATTTTCAAATATTTTGAATATATATCCCCCCACCTTCTCCCAAAAAAACATGGAACAAAATTGAATTTTAAAATTTGGTTACCTTAATCTACAAATAAAACATTCTAAATGATTCCTATGTAATTTATAGAATACATACACATAATGTAAGCAAACCACCTAATGGTTGATAAGTGCATTCAATTTTGAAAAAGTTTTTTAAAAAAATGCATCAAAAGGAAAAAAAAAACCACATGGTGACCATTAGGTGGTTTAATTGTGAAAAAGAAAACTTTCCCAAGTGGATTTTTAAAAAGAAAATCCACTTAATGGTGCTAGGTGCTTTCAACCTAGCTAGGAAAAAAAAGAATAAAAAAATTAAACTAAAATTAAACTTAACTAAACTAAGGTAAATTAAAATTTCAAAGCAAAGAAAAATTAACTAGCTATTATATTTTGAAAAAAAATTGCTCCATTTCTTAAAATGAATGAACATTTAAATTGTTTTAACTACTATCACTAAACAATTACCCCCTTCACTTTCAAAGGACATATTTTCATCATTTTTTGGGGATGGATTTCGACAATTTTTATGATGTTTGAAATGCATTAGGTGAAGGCATACAACATCTCTTTTAAATCTAAAAGTAAAAGAGGGATGATTATTGATTTGTGTTTCTCTAACATTAAGTGTTCGGTGACTTGCCTAGTTACCAAAATGATAATTCAATTTTGAACAAAGGACATGGGATAAAATATAGTCCTACAAACGAACACTCCCTATTGTTCCTTCTATTAATTAATTCATGGGTGCCCTAATAGTTTTATTTATTATTTTTTTTTTAAGGAGCCACATTGGTCTAAGAACATAATGGGAAAAACAAAGTTAAAAACAAGTTCCTCTATTACCCACAACACCAAAAGGAAAAAAATTAATCCCCTCACGATGCATGCTAACCTTTCTTATTGGCTAATGACATTTTTATTTTCAAAAATTATTGGTCACCACATTGAACTTGGGCTATTGCCCCTTCTTAAAAATGCGGGTACCTATTAGGCTATATTAGCTAAATGTTTATTATGCTAACCTTTCTTATTGGCTACATGAAACTTTTATTTTCAAAAACTATTGCTCACCATGTTGAACTTGGGCTGATGCCCCTTCTTACAAATGTGAGTGCCTATTAGGCTATATTTGGTAAATATTTATTATGATAACTATTAATTAGTTGTAGTGTGTGCCTCAATTTTATTTTATTTCATTTTATTTGTAATAGGCCTTGTTGACGGATGCAACACAAAAATTTCAAGATTTTGGATCCTTACCTAAACAAAAGTTTTTACTTTCAAAATAGAATTATAGTTCTAAGTTTTCCACTATGGCCTACTTACATAGGTTACAAGAACATACCTTTCAAATGATATGGAATAAAAGTGAGGTGATATTGGGAACATATTGGGAACTTGGGGAACACATTGCAAACATAATGCAAAACATATTGTGAACAACAAAATTCCAACCCCCCCCCCCCCCCCCCCTCCCCCAAAAAAAAAAAAAAGGGAAAAAAGAGAAAGGCCATGGGAAAACATTTGGGACCCTAAAAAAAAAGTTGGGAATTCATTGGGAACA
>Ga0116231_10000451_pt1 | contig 70819 bp, 55 predicted proteins | sample S1TSphgellanicum_2_FD_89695 | JGI IMG/M metagenome (GOLD analysis project Ga0116231, IMG submission 89695) | Host-associated microbial communities from peat moss isolated from Minnesota, USA - S1T2_Fd - Sphagnum magellanicum MG | ecosystem: Host-associated > Plants > Peat moss > Unclassified...
AGGTAAACCCTAAAAAAAAACAAGTCTTGATCACAAGGGGGTGAGGTAAACCCTAAAAAAAAACAAGTCTTGATCACAAGGGGGTGAGGTAAACCCTAAAAAAAAACAAGTCTTGATCACAAGGGGGTGAGGTAAACCCTAAAAAAAACAAGTCTTGATCACAAGGGGGTGACATAAACCCTAAAAAAACAAGTATTGATCACAAGGGGGTGAGATAAACCCTAAACCTTAACCTACCCAAAGTTTTTTAGAAACCCAATTATTCTCAAAAAGAATGTCACAACTCACTTTTCATTGATTCAACAACATAATTGGTTGATTTGATTTTTTCAATTATATCTTCACTAATATTGTTTTATGAAATAATCCATTTGTGACACCCAATAATGAAAGTTGAAGGTGTTTATAATATTAGATGTTTTTTCCTTTACCGAATCTCACGTTAAATAATTTGAAAATATGTAAAGAGGCTAAATCTCTTTAAACATTAGTTTTTCAATTGTATTATCACGCAACACAAGTTAAGCGCATGAAAAAACAAAATTTTGTATTAACACGCATCTCATTGCATAATTTGGACTTTTCTATCATGATAATTCTTAACAAAATCATGAGAAATGATTGAACCACATATACAAGTGCAATGCTATAAAATGTTTACAAGCTTTCAACAATTCGTAAATACCTTTGTCAAATTTCTATTTCCATGTTATACAACTTTGAATCATAGCTTGAATTTGCTTAATATAAATTAATAGGGTCTTATATATTTTATCATAATTTAGACATTGCATGTCTAAAGCATAAGCTCTATAATGAACGAATCAACATTAAACTTCTATATCATATAATTAACTTAAAAACCTTTAGCTTATACTAATTAACTTTGCAATCTCATCATTAGCAAAATATCCTAATTATGGTTGAATTTTTTTCTAAAAGAATTTTAGTAACTTCAAGGTCATGGTGAAGGTTGTAATTTAGATACCTTGAGCTCACTACTATTCATATTTTTGTGTTCCCATTTAGAATTAAGAAAATTCATAACAAATGCAAACACATTGTGAACATAATTATATATTCGTAAAGTAAAAATAATAGGTTGAAATGCATCTTGATAATTTAAGAAGATTTTGTAGTTCTCAAAGTTTTTTTACTATATTGATCAATTTCTTTTCATTTGTGAAAGAATTTCATGAGGTGTAGCCTGTAATTCATAGACACAATTTAAATCACATTTTAAAATCCAAAGCTAGTACTTCATGACAAAGATTTTAAAGATCTTTGAGGAAATCATTTTGTTATGGGTTTTTTTGGGGAAGCGTTCAAAACTACATTAAATACATTAGCAATAAAAAAAGGTGGTGGCAAGTGTTTCTCGAGTAATTGGCATGATATTTTTCATATGTTTGATAAGGTATTGATGCATGTCATTGCAAGGCTCCCACCATCACCCACAACATTTGACACTCAATTTGGTGTTCAATATTGTTAATAACAAGTTCATGTTCATAATTGGAGGTCTTGAGTGCCAATAATATTTACATGTTTGACACTTGCATTGTTTTAAAAGTTATGTGCACCAAATATATTACCTTTGGTTATAGAGTTTGGCATTGACATGTCTTCAAAGGTTTGGTGGACAAGGTATCAAAATAAACTTTTTGATTTGTAAAAGACTTGAAAACTTTGAGCACACCCTTTAGTTCTATGCATTGGGACAAGATATGCATGCACAAATCTTTAGGGTGGGATTTGAATGAATTCAATATGTTAAACTCAAAGTGAAATCAATCTATACAAACCAAAAATATAAATGTTTAGTGTGAATTGGAACAAAAATGGTGCACAAATGAACCACAATCAATTCACACTCACAAACCACACCATAGCCCAAACTTTAAAATGTGTTGCGATTCTCCTCCTTGTCACCTTTCAATGCATTGAACTCTAAGTACATTCTTGTTACTTGATTCCTTTGTTATGCTTTTGTTTTGGTCTAAGCTCGGCGTTAAAGTTACAACATCCAACTTCTTTCACATTGAGAATCACACTTTGTTATCCCTTTTGGGAGTTGGTTGTGCACTCAAAATAAGGTTATAATAGGCATAGCACTTTTAAGAATGTGTCCTACATCCTTATTTTATAAATGACATTGTTAAATCACCATGATTACATCTTATACTACCTTTTGATATATATTTTTTTTGAATGAAAACATTTTTCAATGTGAAATGAAATGTTATATGAATGTTGAGAACCAATTGTCAAGTTGAAAATCACTTATCAAGTTGTTATATTTTCAACTAGCAATCTTTGCATCACATGGAAATTTTAAATGTCCCATTACACACCATTCAAATTTTGCCATCACACTTAAATGAAAATTAAATCTAGAAAATTGACTATTTTTAAACTTGTGAAAGAACTTTTAAATCCATGCAAATGGGTTGGACATATTTATTGTCATTTTTAGGTATTGAATTAAAACTCTAATTATTAAACATGCCTTTATAGTTATGAATAGTTCCCCATAATACACCTAATGTATGCCTAATGTATTAGGTATAAACTTTCATGAAACCTTATACCTAATGTAATTAGATGATTTGAATGCAAAATGGATTCAATAGAGAAAAAAAGCTCAAGAAGTACATGAAAGTTTCTTGTTGTCATGTACAATTAGTTCAACCTTCAAACCAAAATTGTCTTACAATCGTAGATAAACATTTTTTTTCCTCAACATAGCCAATAAAAAAATTAGGATGGGTATGGACTTATGAAGGTTATTTTTCAAACAAAATCATTTTAAAAAATGAATAAAACCTCACATAACACTCAAATTTGCAAGATATGCAATTTTCATATGTTGGCCAAGGATCATTCAAACACTTCAAATTCCATCTCATCACACATATTTAAACTCTAGAAACCTTGCCTTAAATGGGGATCATTCACCAAGTCTACATAAGCCTTCCCCTTATAAAGGTTTTCACAACAAAAATATTAAATTAAGATTATCATGACATAAGTTTCAATACACACAAGTCTTTAAAAAGAAAAATCAAAATATGAACATGAAAGAATGAGAAAAACAAGCTTAATTAATGAATTGTAAACCCTTAAATACTCTCTAGAAAAAATTAAAATTGATTCATCCACTCCTTTCATCTAAGTTTTAAATATTTATCATTCATTAACTTGATACTTATAAGATTATGCCACCTATTGATAAATCTTTTATTATACTCACTCCCTTTATGGATGAGCTTATATATTAAAATTTGGCATCTTCTTTTGAAATACAAAATCTAGTTTTTAAGCACATATGACATATGTTGTTGCAAAATCATAAAAAATTCAACTATTTTTGGGCAAAAAAATTCATAACTATTTTTTATTTATTTTTAGTTGGGGAATTTTCTGTGAATTTCTATTTTGAAAAGAGGAATATGCATCAAAATGAAAGTTAAAACATGTCGGTTCGACTCAGCAAAATGGTTGGTTTTGGCTCCAGCATTTTGTTTGCACGATGTGTTCACTGCTGAGGCTAGTAAAAGGCACAACAAAGCCGTTACCTGCCAGAGAAGAGTGTAATAAATATGATCTGACTGCTACCACTCCCTGGGTCTGATTGGCCAATCATAATGATTGGTCTAGGTGGTTTGCTGCTATTTAGTAGTCTCCACCACCAGTTAGTTCTTTTTATCTGCAGTCCCAGGTTTAGTTTTAGTTTTACATGTGGGGTTTAGGAGCCAGCCCTTTGGCCAAAGTTACAAGCCAGTTGAAAATAGTCCTTCTTTTTTGTTCACTTGACACTACTACTAAGCCTGTAGCTTTGCTTCTCGAAGTTGTGATTTTGCTTCTACCCAGATTTTTGCCATAAATACAAAAGTGGGAATCCTCTGCTGAGTTTTCCACTACTAGAGTAAAAGTCTTTTCATTGAATCTCACTTTCTAAATAATTCAATGAAGTCATGACCATTAATTGTAGGTTCACATGTAACTTTGTGGGAGTTTGTTGTTGGCCTTGACTACCAAGGCAAAAAAGGATATTATTGTGTTTAGATTCATTATAGAGTATATAGTAGCTTAAGGAATTTTTATAGGCCCCTAGGTAATAATAATAATAATAATAATAGGTCTATTTATTTTTATATGAGGATTTTTGAAAGATGTATTTTGGCTTGTGTTGAAACTTGAGATTAGTTACAGAGTTATAATAATATCTTGAAGGATTTTGGTTTGTTTTAGAGGAGTTTTTTGAAGGTTACGCATATTTTGGCATGGTGAAATATTTGAGTTTTCATAATTCTTCTTTTGCCTTAAGATATGGTTTTTAATGTAAAATAACAACATACCCCTTGTTGGAGAGGGAGGGTTCTTACACTCGTCCACCATGAGGGCCATCCTTAACTAGCACCCACATCAGTGCCTTCACTTGTTTGAGTGAGACCATTTTAGTGGCCATATAAAGCCCACAAAGTGTTAGGATTTTATTTTTTTAAATTATTTTTTAGTGTAATAGCTAATGCATACACTAAGAATGAAGAATCCTTACTAGACTTGCTTGTCTAATATAGTTAGTGTAATGGATGTATGTACACAAAGATGAAGAATCTCCACATCTATTTATAATACCGTGTATGTAGCCTAGGGTGGGTTTTCACATTGACAAAAAAATTTTATTTTTTTTTTCCAAATAATGAATTCGTTTAAAATTTTTGAAATTATGTTTTCTTGGCCATCATCTACTATGATATTGTGATACGAGTAGTGAAATTATTTAGCCGTTTGCTGACTTCAAGCAAACTTCAAATGCTGGCTTCCAGAGTTTGCAGAATGAGGACTTCTGAGAAGCTCAGCAGGCACTTCTTTAACTTCAACTGGTAAAAAGAGAGCTTCTGAAAACTTCATGTACTTTGAACTTATTCAAACCATTATTGTTATTATATCAGGTACCTTCTTATATCTGGCTAGTGTTCTTCACTGGACACACTGCTGAACACTGACAAAGGGTTTTTGTGTCCAGGATTCATCAGAGTCTAGTAGGTTCTCTCAGGTATGGTTATTTACATGCAAGTGTTGGTAGGGTGTCCACTTCTGAACATACCAGCATGGTCTTGATGGTATTGGGTATTTAAAAAAATTCCGTAAAAGAACTCTGATGATTTTATTAAGGATTTTTTTAGGATTTTGAAAAAAAATTTGATGATTTTTCAAAAAACCATTTGAATTTGTGACAATAAAATTGAAAAAAAATCGCAAAACAAAGGCTGGTATTCTAGCCCCACAAATGAAGCTAACTTTAAGCAGAAATATTATTCACCCTAGCTCATCAATTGAGATCATGAAATTAATCAGCTTCGATAATTTTTGTAAAATCTGCAAAAATAATATTATTTTATTCTATATCTTCAATTGAGACCATGAAATTAAATTTTGGAAATTTTAATCAGCCTAAGAAAACTATGCACTAGAGAACAATTTATTATAATGCCCATGGATTGTGTATTCGCCCTAGGTAGGATTCATGGGCAGATAGCCATAGAGAGTAACATTTTATGGGCAGTCACAAGCTGTTACTTCAGGGAGTTTGGTTTTATGCACATAAAAAGCTAGCATGTATGGAATAACTTTCTTGTGTGCATAGGTCGAGTGGAGATGCTTCTTGAAGGAATCTCATCAAGATCTCTAGAAAAAGCCATTTTGGAGTCATTAAGAGTTTTAGACTTTAATTATCCAAAACAGCAAAAATAGGTTCTCTTAGGATCAAGGGGAGGAGGATCCATGCACCCAACTTGGTATCAGATGTGAAGCTACCAGATCTTTTACAATTTATTGCAACTGAATTGGGGCCTGGAACTTTGCTGCTAGGAGAATGAATACTTGGAGCTCTTTACAACCACTTTGAGGAGAGAACAAACAAAGTTTCATCCTTTTTTCACAACAAATTCATCCAATGAAGGTAGATGGATAGTTGGTCATAATTTGCAACTCACAACCATGTAAACTTTTTGGAATAATAGAGTTATCTGTAAAGTCAGGCGATTAGGGAGCGAGAGACGGCCAGTTTCGGCATAATAGGGCATCAAACGCGTGCGTAACTGAGAATGAAATTTTTTTACAAAAGGAAATAACTGGGACCCAAACTAGTTTTTCCACCAATTTTGGTGGTAAACTGAGTTTCATCCTGTCTTTCCTTCCTTTTTCCTGAGCGCCTCCACGCGCTGCTACATATATTTTCACTGCTACTACTACCTGTACAACTACTATAATTATGCTCGAACCTTGTGCATTAAATGCTGAGTTTCAGCATTTCACACCCAGATTTAATAAAATTTCATTACTTTCTGGATACCACTACAAGAGGGGACAGGGGGGCGAAAGCAGAGGAGATAAGGGGTGAAACAGGGGGTGACTTCACAATAGCATCCGGTGAACACAATGAACTTTCATGCTATTGTGAACTTAGAGTGAACTTTTTGGGAACTTCAAAATGTGGGACCAAATGGGAAACTACAGAGGTTCCATGGTCTCTCTCCCTTACATACATACATATGGCCAAATATGAATCCCTTGAGGGCAATTACACTTGGATTGGTCTGGACTTTTGTACTAGTATTGGATCAACATGTAGACAATACATGGGTATAGAAAGGATTTTTCATGGGAAAAAAAATGTACCCAAATTTGCTAGATTTTGAAATAAAACAAAATCCAAATCATCAGATTTTTATGATAAATTCCAATAAGTAGCCAAGAATATAGAAGGATTCTGGTTTTATTTTCTACTTTCATATCTAATATGTAGCCAAAATCTGGATAAAATCATCTTATGGGTGATCACCACTTGAGCTACATCACAAAATTGGGGGAAAAAAAAAAGAAAAACCCTAGGGGGCTTTGGACCAGTCTTTCTTCACAGCAAGAGTCTGCAACACTGACACCCAGACCGTGCTTGGTAGTGGGGTATTTAGCATCTTCGTCTGGACCAGACTAGCATGTTTATGAGGAGTTTCTCTTCAGTAGACTTGCATTTAAAATGTCGTGATATTATAGCCATTATTAAACATGTATTATAGCCTTATTAAGTATGAAGGGAAAAATTGTTGCCAATGAGATTGTTCAAATGGTGCCTTGAATTCCTTTAAAGAGAGAGTTGCCTTAACGTGCATTCACACTTGGTGTTAGGGACTCTAGTGTTGAGTCCCATTACACCATGCTAGTCATTTAGGATTTACACCTACTTAACATGAACATTTTATGTTAAGTTAACGTTCGTTTAACATTAAGCTATCGCCCATTTAACATTGGGTTCCACCTAGGATGCCACCTAGATTTTCATTTAACACTGACTTTTAACATCAAGTGTGAATGCACTATTATTATAGTGAACTTGATATACTTTAATGTTGCATTTTTTGTCGCACTCTCTCGACCCATGCAAAATAATAAGAGATGGGCTTATTAGTGGACTTCATACTTTTACTACTGCATCTCTCTCGGTCACATTTTGTGTGCCCATGCAAAAAGACATGCAAATTTGCAAAAAGGAGTTTTTTTTTTAATAAGCAATAAAATTGGGGGAGGAGGGGCTTTTTTCAACTCCTGCTTCTCTTATTTTTTTACTTCAGAGGGTTGCACAAACCCTAACATTTTGTAATGCGACATCCAACAGTACCAACATCCTCCTCATTACTAACAGACAAAAGGGTTCTGGCATGTACTGAATTCCTGCATCCGCAGAGGTTGCATGTAATTTTATAACCAAATGAAGAACAAATTCTCACTGAAAATGGCAGTCTCCATGCTCTTAGACGTGTCATGCCTTGTGATGTAAAGATCCAGGCAGTTTGAAGCTTTGAATACCACCCGCACCCGCATTATATATACAACTTTGATATTTGTTCAATATTGATCAACTTTAACAAATACTTTACTACAGAACACCCATTATCATTGGAGAAGCCGTTTTTCAATCACTTTTCTTTCCTATCGATTTCTATGATTGCTACTTGTCACCTAAAGACACCATGAAAATCTATCCCATTTGCTAGCTTCACAATATTGAATTGTAGAGAGAGCATTGCATCGTCAGCTTGTGACCTTTCTCTGCTTCAATACTCCTTCTGCACAAGACAACTACTGTACAGAAAGTATGGGTTTGATTCAGACATCAGTACCAGCTCCCCTCACCACACAAAAAATTTGTGAAATCAATGGAAAACAAGACAATTAGATTTTTAATTGAAAGAAAAGAATGATGGCTCACTTTATTATACAACTTGCTTCTGTGACCAACTACTTGCTATGCTTTTCACCTTTGAAATCAAGACCATTGATCAAGAGGTCCAAGATGCCATAATTGGGTGAAAACCATCAAAGAGGCCCCATGTACAATTAGCAACTAGAACTTCTGCATATGCAGTAAGTATCTGGACCAAAGATTGCACCCTAAAGTATACAGGAGTTCATACTTCTGCAATACCCACAAAGCATACAGGGCTTTGTACAGCCACAATACCTGCCCACAAAGAATACAGGACTTTGTACTCTCACAATACCCAACAAAGAATACAGGCCTTTGTACCGCAGCAATACCCACAAAGAATACAGGACTTCATACTGCTGTAATACCCACTAGTACCACCCAATAAGGAAATGTACCTTCTAGCAGGTAGACATGTACAGTGAATTTGTCAGAAAAATCCTGTATCACATATGCACATGTGTGCTTGATACCTTTTAATATCAGACAAAAGAATGTGGAGTCTAGTTTTGAATCCTGTGCACATCTTATCCCCCAATAATAGCATCTGCTGATTTGACAAACATCATGCAAAGGGGTGGGTTGATCTTGGCCAATGACAGAGCAGCTGATGGGACACTCCAAATGCCATCACCACAAATTAACCCTGAAGCCACAGCTGGAGCATATACATCAGCCTGCTTTGAAACCCTTTGCCAGAAAAACAAAATCACTGTTCCGAGAAACATGTCAATTGCAAAGTATGCTCCAATGTAGAATGGAATTGCCATTGCCATCGGAATCGGGATATAGGGACTGACATTCTTTGGTGCTGTATCTCGAATAATGTTGATCACAAATGCGGCAACAAAGAAGATGCAACAGAGCTCTAAGCAGTGTGGTGGAAGTGTAGAGAGACCTTCCACACCAACAATAGCCATGGTTCGGAACAACACCCCATACGGTGCCTTGTACTCTCCTTCAGGATTTCCAACATCGAATGATGTCCAAAACAACCAGAATGTGAGAGGTGCTGTAATGCAACCCATTACAGTTCCAGCCAATTGGCTGATGAACATGGAACGTGGGGATGACAAAGTTAAGTACCCTGTTCGGAAATCCTGCATGATATCAGCTGCTGTTGAGACAATCGACATCATCACTCCACATCCAACTAGTCCAGCCATCACACCACCATTGCTCCCCGCCCACCCCGCAAACACAAAGAGTCCTAGTTTTCCATAAGTCGTCCCAAGGCTCCAGTCAGTTAAGCCACACCCGTAAGCATTGCAAAATGCAAGAACTGGGGCCAGAATGTAAGCACCTAACACATAGTACCACCTTACTGCAGGAAACATTTGAGGAATAACAGTCATGGATATGCATGCAAGTGCTACATAGCCAGATCCTGCAACCCAAAAAGGCACCCCTTCCTCCAGAAACACTTTGTTGCGCTGCTTCTCCTCTTGTGATATCTCCTCTGCGACCTCCCCTAAGATTGAGTCCTCTGCAAAAAAAGACAACCATCCATCCCGCACCTCACAAAGTTGTAGACTACATACACCATCAATCTACTATTGACTTTTACCATTTGAATCAATAAAATTCCAACTTTTCCAATATGGAAGAAGACCCTAACATAGGAATGAGAACCCTAACTTTGCCTTCAAAGGTGGCATACAAGGTCTTGCATTCAAAAACAAAGAGTTAGAAAAGCTTTGACAATATTTCAGCTTCTCTTACATGTTCTTGGGACAGGGTTTAGGGGTTTAGGGTTTAGGGTTTATTAGAAGAAACAAGTCAGGAGGAGAGTGGAATAAAAAAATAACAAACAGGTAATTCAATGTGCCCTGCTTGAACTCCTCCACGCACCTGTACTGACAGGTAGATGCTGATCATTGCGGGTCTGCTGATATATAGCTTGGAGTGTGATGACTGAGATCTTCAAGAAATTGTAAAGCCCATCACCCAGCACAAGTGCAATTGCAATGAAAACCTGCAAAACAAAAAGTTCTATTTGATCACAATGTTGCTCTCAGGACGAAGAGCCTCTGTAGACCTTCAAAAGCCACAACCAAGAACAGCTAACTCTAGTGCAATAATGCTCATCATCCTAATGAATCATAGTTGCAAGTGAGAGAACTTCAAGGCCAACAAGGTAAAAGGGTTGTGGGGAGAAACAAAACACAGATAGTAATTATTATGCAGCAGACCTTGTAACCATAAAGACCTCCAAAGTCACTACTTGGAAGGTTTGCTGGAAACCATTTGCCTTCTTGAGCACTAATGAGAGGCCACATGATGCCCCATGAAATAATGGCACCCAATAGGACAGAGCAGTTCACAATGTGGGGGCATATCATACCAACCCCAATATATGTCATACTGAAATCAAAATAGAACCTGCCACAAATTCCACCCACAAAAATCAATCATACTAAGTCTTCTGCAGGCGACACCCTTGTCATGACTCTGACAAGGAGAAAATTCTTGGCTTGTGAAAATAAATTCCCATTCTGATTAACTGCAGAACAGCAATGAGAATCAAGCTGTTGTGCAAGAAAAGAACAGAAAAGAAAAGAAAAGAAGATGGGAAACAAGATTTTGTCTATTGATCATGTTCACTGTGTTGCACAGCTCAAGAAGTTGGTAGAGGCAACACAAAACTCTGGGAGATGTGGTGGTACAAGGGAATTGAGAAGGATGTTGTGAAGGTTGTTGTTTTACGTGTTAGCATATGCCTTTAACCCCAAGATGGGGAAGTTGTCGAAGCCACAGCTGTCACCAATGCCACTCCAGAACCACTTGAAGAGGCTCCAAAGGAAGCTTCCACCAAAAAACTTGCCTAGGCATGCCACTTGCTTCCTGTCCGACAAAAATTACCACCCATCCATCCATCCACCAACATCCCTCTCTACTGTCAGCTGCAGCTTCTTATAACCAACATCAGCAGCAGCTTGACACCATCATCATCATCCTGGAGGACATGAAGAAGAGCAGAACACAAAAGCATGTCAGAGATTTTGTGTGAGAGAATATCAAGATGATCAGAGGAAGAGGAGACTTACTCAGCAATGTCAGCACCCTGCACTGTGTGGAAGCTGTTGATAAGAAGAGCAGTGGCTGTGCCACTAGGGTAGGTCAGTTTGTACTTCAGTATCATGATCTGCTCACCCCAAAAAATCACACAATTGAGTAAGTACTTGTCTCCATCATCATCATCTTCTTCTTCTTCTTCTTCATCTTTGACTTTGATCCATTTCTGGAGCGACATGAGAAGAGAGAAAAGCTTGGATAGGTATAGAGAGTTCATGTGGATGGATGCCCTGTGAGAGAGAGAAACTACTTACTTGGCGAAGTGGAACAAGAGAGAAGATGCCAAGGAAACTGACAGTGAACAGATAGGCAGTCATCCAGCCTATGGAAGGATCCTTCACATCTTCAGCTCTGTTCCCAGGGTAGTCAGGTCCAAGCTTTGCATAGCTCTTCCCGTTCATACCCAACAAATAGGAACCAAATCCTCCTGCAAATTCAGAAACTCAAAATTCGCTCAACAACCCAGAAAGAAGAAGAAAAGAAGAACTCAAACTGGGTCACGCTTGAAAGCGAAAAATTAGGGTCTCAGATCAGTCACACACACACACAGACCCATGAGTTCTAGTGGAAGAAGAAGAAGAGGCAGCTTACATACCACTGAAGGCAAGACCCATACAAGCAACAACGCAGGTCTGAATGACAGTATTCTCCTGACGAGTGAAGGGTTTGCTCCAGATACCAAGCTTGGACAAGAACACAGTCCATGACTTAACGAAGAAGAAACCCAAGAGACCGGCAGCGACATTGAGCGAAGGAATGACACCCACAGTGAGATTGAGCTTGTGGGTGATGAGACAAAAAACGCAACCAAGAATCGCACTCACCACCAAGCCTCGCACAGTGATCTGCTCCCACCAGAGCGGTACAGGCACATCCTTGAAGCTACTCGGAGAAAGGAGATCGTTCTCATTATCATCAGCATTACCATAATCACCACCTTTGTGCAGCAACTGCTGCGACTCTATTATACTCTCTACTACATCTTCACTGTTGGGTAACGGCGTGTAATTCCCAGTATGCGCTTCCATTGCTGCTGCTCAACAAGACCAGAACAAAGTGCTTGCTCCCCTGCTGCTGCTGCTGCAATTCCGATCGATTTGCAAGACCTGGAAATCTCTTCTGTTCTGTGAGAGCGCTGCCGTGAGGAGAGGAGGAGGAGGATGGCCTCAGACGCAACCCTTCACGACGGGGGGGAAAAGGGGATTGGAACTGGTAGGTAGGTGACGTGGGTAGGTAGGTAGCGGTTCTCAAAATGGAGGGCCAAGTACCCCCCGGTTAAATAATTGTCCAATACTGGATAGCACATTACCTAGCCTCGTGGGGAAACTAGGTAGTACGTACCTACCAACAGGTAGGTATGTATGAATTAGGTAGGTACGTACTGCGTACCAGCTAGCTTCCAGTAGCAGCCAGGCAGGTATGGTGAATTTTACCCAAGGCCATGAGGAGGTATGTATGAGCAAGTGGCCTTGGGTGAACCAGCACCCAAGTTGGTACCATGGTTAAAATTCCAAAATTCCATTTAAATTATTTTCTAAATATTACAAATATCCCATGCAAGTTTAACCAATCTAACCTGTTTAGCCTTTTTTTCTTTTTCTTTTTCTTTTTTTTTTGTGGGGTCAACCCAATTGATTTTCCCTTCAAAATGATGCCATGTAGGTTTAGCCCCAATTTGCCACTTTTTGGTCTTGGACCCCTCAATCTAAAGACCGTGGGTCCAATTTTTTGGCTCTCATCCAATAGAATTGCTCTATTTCATTGGCCCTTGCCTTGAACCCTAGTTGCATCTTGGTTCTTCAAATCATGAGCTATCATTTTTACCTTTCTTTTTCTTTTTCTTTTTTGGTTCGAGCCAATTGATTTTCCCTCCAAAATGATGCCGTGTAGGTTTAGCCTCAATTTGCCACTTTTTGGTCTTGGACCTTCATCGAAAGGCCTTGGGTCCAATTTATGGCTCTCATCCAATAGAATTGCTTCTTGCTTATTAAATTGGCAGGTTTGGGACTATGAATACTACGGACCTGATGAAGTTTGTAGGTGTCAATGCTCGGTGGTGACCGTGGTTGTAGAAGAAGCAACCATGGTTTGCTTCTTGCGGGCATTTGATTGTTTTCATGAACAAGTGACTCATTGTGTAATGGTTCCTTGTTCTTCGTTATATAGAAAGTCTAAAACCACAACAAGGACTATTATATACCATGGTTAAGTTAATTTAGGAAAATGTGTAGAAAAAGCTAAACCCTAAAAAAGAGTATAGTTATGGTTGGTGCATTTTTTTTTCATTTTTTTTTATTTTTCAATTTTGTGATGTTGCTCAAGTGGTTATCATCCCTAAGAACATTTAGCCAAATTTGGCAATACTCAAAATATGAAAGTAAAAAAAAGCATAAGCACATTTCATGTCATAGGCAATTGTGAAAAATTTTGTCGAATTTTTAGAAATTTCTCTTCTTCTTTTTTACTATTTTTCTATAATATAGAAAAAATTGTGAAAAAAAACCACAAAAAAAAGAAAAAAACTTTTTACAAAACATTTTTCAAAAAAATGGCAAATTTTCACCACTAAAAAAATACATCGGTTTAAGACAAAGCCCTCAAGTAGTTGGGGCATTCCCCAAAATAAGGGGCCTAAGATGAGGAGGTATTCAAGTTTGGTCTCACATTTGGACCATGTCCTCCCATCTAGGCCTTATCCCTATTCCCAAAATAAGGGGTCCTAAGATAAGGCGGTAACCAAATCGAGCCCCACATTTAGGGCATGTCCCCCATATGGCCTAAATACCCCATCACAAGAGGCAAAGGTTTTCATTGAACTTAAAATGTACCAAGAGGCATATAGGATGGGGAAGGTGTAGGGTTTAGGGTTTACCTAAACCCTACACCTACTCTTTTATAAATGAAGGGATCTTATGCCTAGTAATAACCATAAGTAGGCCCAAGGTCCTTACACTATGAATGAATGAGTAGGTGTAATGTCACTCCTCTCTTTTCTAGAAGGGATATTTGCCATTATAAGGTGCCCTAAGCTTTCTCCCCAAGTGAGCATGTCAACACTCATAACAATTGATTCTCACTCCAAGCCAAAAAGAGTTTTGTGATTTTTACTCTTCTTGGTTTCCATATAGTTCTTTTTGTTTCAACCTCTTGTGCTTTTTTGCTTTTGCTTTCATTTCATTCACTTTTGATATAAAGTGATAGAGTTCTTCCACACCTTTTTTCTTTGGTGTGTATTCTAAACCCTAGAATGGCTTGTCACAAGCAAAATCATGGTAAATATAGGTACCTACCTACCTACCCATTTAGGGTTTAGGGTTTAGGGCACATGGGGGTTTCTAAAGTTCCCAACCTAGGGAAAAGTAAAGGGTATAAATAATCCAAAGGAAGAACAAATGTATCCTTTTGATTTTGTCGTTATGGGTGGATTGTTTTTGTTATTCATTCATTTACTTTACATCCACCAAACGGATATAAATGGGTAAATACTATATGTAAATAGGAATATGTGTGTACCTTAGTATGTGCAAGTATGGCACAAAGATAGGAAGGTGGAGAAAAGATAATTAATTATGCAACTAGCATCACAAACATGAACACATGACATTAAAAAGGTTTTAAATTAACACCAATAGGAACCAAAAAAAAAATTCTGAAATTTCAGTATTATATTCAAAGAATTACTCTAGTGACAAATGGTAGCAAATTAAAAATTTAATTCCAAGTATGAAGTGCCAATCTTGTTGAAGACCTCTAATAGCTCCATATATATATAAAAGGCAAAATTATTGAAATTTTATCAACTAAAACCAATAATTCAATCAAGGGCAAAAGCATCCCATTAGTAGCGGTGAAACTCAAATACATCTCTCAAGTAACTACCTCAAAAGTAAAGGGAATTTGAGTCCTTCGTCAATTGGGTAGTGTTAATTATTCACGAATATTTTTGGGGTAAAAGATTTCCTCACCTTACATTGGTTTGTACAAAGATTTGGGACCATTTGGCCTTCTTCTTTCATCCCCGTTCTAAAGAGTTGGAATTAGGTACTATTGCATTAAATTAAGAGAGAAAAAGAGAGAGAGAGATACAAAACAATTTTGAGGTCCTTGTTCCTTTTTCTTTGAGTAAAGTTCAAGCACGAGTTTTGAGTCAAAAGACGACAAGATTTGGGAAAAAGGAAACCCTAAAATTGCTCAAAGGAACCAAAATGATTGGTGAATGAACGATGTTGGCATGATTGAAAGTTTTTTCCTTACACTATAAGTGATGTTTTTTTAAGTGTTATACATGACCTTGCTTTAGAATCTTGGTTGGTTGATCAAGGTATTCATTTTAATGTGGGCAATAGCCTAATTTCATTTTTGCAATGGAAATGCATCTTTCAACATGTCCAATGTTTTTTTTACATAATATGAATGTAATATCCTAAAGGGCAAGGTTCCAAAATCCCTTGAACCCCCCTTTTTTTTTTCTTTTTCTTTTTTAATGTTGCCATACGGTTTTCATCAAATTATCATTATTTACGCCCAATTTCAAAATTATTTAAAAGACATAAGTTATTAAATAGTTTTAATTTAAGTAACATGAACATGAAAATGCACATGTTGATTTGCCTTTTTATATCCATGTAAGTGCATAGGGGAAAAAAATGAAATAATCAAAATTTCAAAGAGAAAGGTGGACATGAAAAGGCACATGTTAATTATATATATATATATATAGGTTAGTAGGGAGAAATGAGTGATATATTTAGGGTTGGAAGAGGTAGGTTCGAATAGCACAAACTAACAAACATCAATTTTATATAATATAAATTTCATAATCAATTAAATTTTTTTGAATTGTAATGTAATTCATTTCAAAATGTATAAGGGTCAGATACATTGAATGTAACTTTCCAATCATCAAGAGTTCCAATTGTTCCAATTTGAACTTTTGATATTTTTAACAAAACATTCTTCATTCTAATGAATTTGACTTGGGATTTTGTCATTCCCATGAAATGTTCGATTACAAAGACAATTGTATGGGAAATAATGCCTTGTATAAAAGTGTAGGATGTGATGAGCACATGATGAATCTTTGATGAGGTTTGGTTTCAAGTTGGGTTGAATCACACTAAAATGTTTTTTTTTCCAAAACCTCCAACCGTTTTGCACTTGAGAATGATTAATGTATAATACAAAATATCTATCCCAAAAATTGCAAAAATGAAAAACAAATAATCATAATTCAATTATATGGCCACCAATGTGGGTGGGAGGGGGATTTAACCCAAAATTAAAACCTAAATCTATAATTTGTGATATTGTGTAACATGACCTTCATACATTCATGATTAATTGAAAAACTATGTATAGTTGTCAAATGTACACAATATTCACACACATATTGATAATGGAAATTGGACTAAATATTTAATAACAATGTTTTAAATGCTTTCAACATCCAAGGGGGAGACCAATTGTTAAAATTTTATACTATATGTGTCAAACAAAATATTATTTGGGGGTATTTTAGGAATTTTTTTCCACCCTATTATTACCTAATTTTCTAATATATGCACATATTTAAACCTCTTTAAATTCAATTTTTTTTACATTTGATATTATTTATTTATTTATTTATTTTTAACACTTGAAATTGTGAGGATTGATGAAGATGCAACTAACATATAAAATCATGTGATAAGACTTTATATATATATACTTAACATATTTTCCAACTAAATAATTGTGAGGTGGAAAAATCAATTTAAATTTTAAGTTTAAATGATTCAATTATGAATGGTGTGAATAAATTTTTCCATTTTGTGTTCCTCCATGTTCATTTTATGATCTTCCATTGTTACCTTGTTCATTTATTACTACTAGTTCACTTATTAACCTATTAATCAACCTTATTGAATTCATTAGTATTAATTGATCACTTAATAACCTATTAAAAACTAAATCTTAAAATGTCTAATACATGCATCCAAACACAATAAAAGGAACAAAAGGCAACAAGTTTAAAGTCCTTTCTAAGGACTACATCTAATATGTGGCATCCATTTGTTAATTTGTAATCCCATTTTTTTCATTTTTCATACTTAGTTTAACATTATGTGTTAAATGTAATTTTTTTTTGCCTATAATTTGTTCATGTATCACATGTATTACGCATCCATGTTTCTTACCACCTAAAAATAAATAACTTTTGTTCAAGACACATCTTCAAAATTCATAATTTACAAGGTCAAAAACACATTTGAACTAGAAGTGTGAAAATGTGAATTTTACCAATTTCAATTGATGTTGTTCTTTTCATCATCAATATCAAGATCCTCTCTAGTTCCAAAAAAAATGGTGCACATTTGATTTGAGAAAAAAATATTTCAAAAAAAAAAATCCATAATCAAATTATGAGTGTTTTAAACATGCAAAAAGGTTTTTGAAACATCATCAATTTTGATCATTGAAACTTTTTAATTGATGAAAGTTTGTCATGCATGTGGTTAATGGAAATAAAGTCAACTTTGAATCTTGGACTTGCCTTGGACTCATTACATTCACATGGTTGAGACTAAAGAACAGGCTAACATTTCCCTCCCTATAATATATTTTGGACCTCACCATGGGGACTGTATGGAAATGACTTTTTGTCTTCAGACTTCAAAGTGGGAGTCTTGAAATTGGTAAATTACAAATCCTACAATTTTGCAAACTCTTAATTTTTTCATATGAGTTTTGATTAAAGAGCTTCCAACTACAAATTATATCCTTTGACAAATTCTTTCCAAGACCATATTACATGTTTTATCATGTCATTTGACTGTTATTTTCCTAGGGCTTTCACTCTTTTCCCATTTGATTTTTGACCTTTCTTTTGACTATAACTTTTATCTCCAAATGTAAGATGCAAGTTCATTTCCAATATCCTCTCTTTGAGAGCTCTTCAATGGTATAAAAAAACTTTTGATTTGCACAAAGTTTACCCTTGCACCTTCATTTCAAAAATTTAGGAAACTTCGAACCTCTCAATTATTTATAAACTAAAAGTTCATCTCAAGAATTGTTAAAGTGCTTCCTTTTCATTCCCCCAATGTTTTAGGCCTATTTCTTGTATTTTATTTGTTCCTTTAAGCGTAGCCTTAGACTTGGTTGTGAGCCCAAGATTAACATTGTGACACATCTATCTACCCACCTAACTACTTAACTTTTAAACTATGGTTTTGGAAACCACCTACCAAGCCTACTTAACATAGATATCTAGCCTAAATTACATTCCTACCTAGCATACCTACATATAGCTTAACATACTTACCCACCTAACCTAAATATTGAACTTAAGTTATACACCTACTTAACATACTTACTTAGAATAACTTATATATTTAGCTTAAATATTTAGCTAAGTTACTTAGATTGTGTTAGGTATCTAGCCTACTTACATACTTAAATGTTAAGTAGGTTAATTAGGTACCTTTTTACTTAGTCTCAATAGGTATGTACCTAGGTTAAGTAGCCTATTTATTTAACTTAATTAACTTAGATTTTTACTTCATTATAAAAGTAAAAAACTACCTACTTAACTATTGAATCAATATATTGTTTATTTTGATTACCATTTTGACCAATAGTTAGATTATTGTTGGTCAAATTGACTAATCAAATAAATAATTTAAATTTATATTCACTGCATTATAAATATCATTTAAACAAAATCGAATGTCCCATTTGACTAAATTCTTATTTTTGTTTACTAGAAGTGTTCATTTCTTTTTTTTTGTCTTGTTTGACTAAATATCACAATTGGCCAAATAGTGAAAAATATCAATTTAGTCAATTGAATTAATAAAAAAAGACATATCATTTTAGCAACTAAGGCATCTATTCAAATTGACCAAGTTTTTTATCATTTAATGAACAATGAAATCAAGTTGGGTAGTTTGAAAGTCATGATTTGTAATAATGCTTGTTACAGTGAGGATTTTCACATAAATGACACAAAGATGGAATTAGATCATTTATCAATACTAGTTCATTTATTGCTTTATTAATTGAATTGAAACTATTGGTACCAACGTATTTTTTTTCAAATTCCTCAAGTAGGTGTATTAGCAAGGATCCTTAATATTAATTTGTAATAAATGGTGACTATCCTATGGACTAGTAGATCTTTTTTAGAATCCTACCTAATTTTGGCGACCTAATGGAACACACTATTTGAATTTAATGACTTCTAACTTTTTTTTCTTGAGATATGGCAATTTTTTTTTAAAGTTCTCAAAACTCTCTTTGTTGGATTTGTTAACCCTTTTTTTGTCACTAAATGGAGAAAATTCACCACAAAAAAAAACCATGATTGGTACTAAGTCAACTAATTACTAATACAAGTTCATTTACTAGCCTATTAATTGAACCTATTAAAAATTAAAACCTAAAATCTTTAATACATAAATTTTTTTCTATTTTTTCCCATAATATTGAGGATTAATGCATACCCTATATTAATTGTAAATTGATATTCATAATAAACATAACCTTATTATAGAATAATTAAATTACAAATTCTACCTAACAACCAATATATGGCACCTTGTATTTTTGTTTATGTATTTTTTTAATTCAAAAAAAAATGTACCCCCTTAAGATAGGTAGGATAGTTGTAGGTAGGTAAATAAGTAAGTGGTTGATATAAAGGTTTGTAATAGGTAGTTATTAAATAGGTAGGTAGTTAGGTAGGTAGGTGGGTAGGTGTACTATGCAAATATTACTCAATATATTGCTAATCTACAACCTATCTACCTATTATCTACATACTTACATAAACTTAGTATAAAAGATGTGAAACAAACACGTTCATAAGAATATACTAACAAAAGTTAATATTTTTTAATGATGTAATACATTAAATAAGGACTAGGTTTTTCTTCATGAAGGTGAAGAATACAATTTTTCATACTTACAACTTTTTAAATACCTAATTTAGGTATGTTAATTATTCATAACTAATTATTGTATTCAATTAATTTGAATTTGTGATAATTAATTATAAAGCCTAATCATCATTTATGGTATTTGTTGATAAAATCAAGTAGTAATTATATATTAGTTTTCAATAAAAAAAATCATAATCAAAACACTTGTTAGATTTTAGTCAAAATAAACATGATATAATGATTAGTTGTCAATCAAAACAAACATGACATCGTGGATATAACTAAAGATTATGCCATGTTTGATTTGGTTAAACTAGTAGTAAATGTCCATTTTGCTTGTTGTAAATGGTTGGTTGTCTTTTGTTATAACATCACCATGTTTAGGTGTCTTCTTTAATTAAAATACAATTAAAAAAAACAATGGAGAAGACATGATCTATGGTAATGTTTGTAAGGTAAAAAGGTTATAGGGTTCCTATGTTGAATTTGGTTGAAACATTGTGCAAGTGTAAGAACACAAGATGAGGCACAATGTTTTGGAAAATAACACCAAATCAAACTCTTAAACACATTGAAATCAATGGGTGCTAGAGTTTGATCACATGTTTCATGTTTCCTTTGGCAATAATGATGAAACTTAAAGGTGGTAATCTTGTGAATTGAAAAGGAATTGAAGTTATCAAGAACAATGACTTTGCAAATTTGTGTGATTAGAGGTTTGTGAGTGGAGCCACCATTGTAGAGGTGAAAAGAGGTTTCAATTTTAATAAATTTGAAGTTTTCAAGAGTAATGACTTTGCAAAGTTGTATGCTTGGAGGTTTGCCAAAGGAGTGTTTGTTCACCATCACCAAGCTGTTGTTTTTACTTTTTTTGGAGACAAAAAGGAAACACGCATGCACACTTTGTGTGTGCCATCATGAAGCAAGAACCTCCTATGTGTATATATGTTAATGTGTTTTCCACACACCTTGGTTCACATATGTAACTTTTCCAAAAAATGAAAAAGCTTGAAAAGAAAACTCAACTAAGATAAAAACTTGTATGTGCATTCGCTTTTTTTAGAAATAAAAAAAAGATAACACATGCGTGTGATTGTTTTTTGTTTTTTTTTTTTCCACATTAAAAAAATTGGTGTCTTATGGTGATTTGGTTTTTTGTTTTATCCACATTTAAAATTTTGGTTTTTTATGGTGATATTTTTATTTTTTTTTGGGTCCCCATTTAGAATTTTTGTGTCTTACAATATTCATTTTTGTGTTATCTCTTAGGTGTGCAAAGTGTGTATGGAACAATGAAGTTTGCATGTGTGTGTGACTAGAACAATGGCACCCTTTCATGCCTAATTCGAATTGTTAGTCCCAATAGGTGATTTTATAAACAATTAAACAGAAGGGTGAAATGGTAAAATATGCCCCATTGCATCCTTAAACATGTATTAACTTTATGAATAACTATATAATTAATGTGAAAATCTATTTCTTATGTTGAAACATGAAATAGATGTGTGTTTTTGGAACAATATCACAATGTAAAGTTGAAGCAAACATGATTAAAAAAAATCATGAACATAATGGGAGTTACATTTGATAACATAATTAAAAAATAAACAATATGATTATTATATATTGTGTTAATATTTTCATCTTACACCTTGCCCATGTGATTGTTAATTTAAAAGTTTGATTTTAAAACTTTGAACACACCAATCCTTTGTTTAAAAAATTATTTTGGTAATTGCTCAAATATAAATGGTCAAAAGGGGCAAATAAACAAGAGGGTTGTGAGAGATAGACATGAATAAATGTTGATGATTTCTTTTTTTTAAATCAAAAAAATGAAATGGAAGTTGAAGGAAGAAATTCCACCAAACCATGAATATGTATATGATTTCTACTAGAATGCCCATTAACCATAATTCAAAATAGATTCCTTATAGAACTCTAAATGTCAATTCCATTGTCTTGTTCATGCATTAAAATGCAAATACACACATTTGATGATTATTTTTTTAAATGTACCTTTATCAAGGACGTTCGTCATTCCATGACCATGAATTTAAAACCACTTGAAATGCCAATTGCTTATTCAAATATCAAAACAACTCAAATACACAAATAACAATATGGAATGAAATAGAAAAACAATGAAAAATGTGATTTTGAAGAAAAATGGCTTGAAAGAAATCAACTCTAAGGAGTTGCAAAGAGGCTAAAATAGGTCCCCCTTTTAGGAAGGGGTATTAGTGAAGCAAAACTAGGTGATGAATAAAGTTTAAAATAAAAAATTTGTTCAACCAATGTGGTGATGTAGCATGCACCCAATAAAAACAATCTTTGTTTTTTTGTGGTGGGTGAAAGGGAATCAATTTTTGGGATTTTGGTTGTTTTTTATGTGTCCCCACGAAGTTCATGTTGTGTTCCCATCATGTTCTCAATGGATTCCCACACGTTCCCCGTGTTCTTAATGTGTTTTCATGTCTTCAATAGCACGTCACTTTGTCCTATTTGCTTTGCACAAAGTTCTCCCCTTGGAACCTATACAATTGGGTCAATACTAGGACTTATATGTTCATATGTTTGGAGTGACTAATTTTATATTGGGGAGTCTTCAAAGGTTGTTGACTTCTTTGTGATGGGCAATCAAAGAGGCTTAATGCAAAAAAATTATATATATCATGAAGATGGTAAAGTTATATATATATATATATATAGTTTTTCACTTTGGTAATAGAAATTAAAACAATTCTTGAAATTTTTAGAATTGAGGTGGAAAAAAAATGTCTAGTAATTTTGCATTACTTAAACACATTGCACCACCAAGCTTTAAAGCAAGTAATTTGAAGTAATGTCAAACAATTTTTTATGATTATTGGCATTGTGAGTAATTAATTTTGAGAAAAATCAACATTTATTTAAAATAATTAAATTAAATTATTGCCAAAATGATAAAGGAGTTACGATATTTAATGAACTTTGAAGGCATCTAGACTAAAAATAATACTTCTCATCACAATAGGTAATCACACTCATGGAGTAGTGAAAGTATATTGTCTAAGAAAAAACAATAAATAAAAATGTGGTGACATTTTTATTTTTTCCTTTTTGGTTTGGTTATTTTGTGATGTTGCATGCACCTAACATAATCACAATTTATTGGCCTTGGTAACCTACCAAGGCAAGGATATTGTGGTTAGATTCATTATAGAGTATAATAGTTGAAAGGATTTTGGCCCTTAGGTAATAGGTCTATTTTTATGCGAGGATTTTTGAAAAGATGATATTTTGGCTTGTGTTGAAACTTGAGATTAATTATAGGGTTATAATATCTTGAAGGATTTTGGTTTTATCTAGAAGATTTTTTGAAGATTATATTTGTGCATGGTGAAATGAGTTTCCATAATTATTCTTTTGCTTTAATGTTTTATTGTAAATCCTAGTGATGACATTCTTCATTTTGCACATTAAAATTCTTTAAAATTCTTCAGTTAGCACCTTGTCATAACATTCTTCACCTACGAATGTTTACCAAATTACACTGGTTGATCTATAAAATTCTTTAAAATTCTTGCTTCTTTGGGCTTCCATAACATTCTCGCACCAAGAATGTCATCACTATGTTGTAAATGGCAACGCCAAAAAGGTTGGGCACATGCACAACTTAAAGGGGCAAATGGGGGGCTTTTGTAGCAACTTCCCATTTTGCCCACCACTAACACCCTTGGGCATGGAACTAAAGTTTCATGGCGACAGTTAACAACCTAGGCTATAGCAGCCACTATAGTTGTGCCCTAGGTAAAAGAAGTACAATAATAAAGGTAAAATTAAATTACAATAAAATTTTACCACATTAAAAAAATTACCAACTATCTAGGACAATATTTGAAACTTTTCATAGTTTAGAAACTCATTTTTTTATGGCACTTGGAACTCAAGCAACACTTCTTACATTGGTATGTATTTGATATTTAAATTATTTTCATCAATTTTTGGATTTCATTTCTTTGATTTGTAATATTTGTGTATTTGTATATATGGTTGTTTTGAAGTGATTTTTTGCTTTAAATTTCTTGAATTTGTCTTTGTATGATGTAAAATGTAATATATAAATGTAACCTTAATATAAAAATTATGTATTAGGGCTAGGGTTTTTAATCAATTTTTGGATTTATTCCTTTGATTTATAACCTTTGTGTATGTGTATACATTATGGTTGATTTTAAAGTGATTTTTTATTTCAACTTTCTTGATTTTGTTTTTATATGTATTGAATGTATTGTTTTTCAATTTTTATTTATGTTTTGCATATGATTTTTTTTTGTAGAGTCATGGATGATGGAAGGCCACATATGTGGACTCATTTTATAATGGAAAATGAGATGACAACTATTGTAACTCCTCCATTGGTGGAAGGATCTTCATCATCCATGGTTGTGGCACCTCCATTATTACAATTACCAATTGTTAAACAATGTCATAAGAAAAAAAATAGTGTATGATGAAACAAATATTCAAGAGAGATGGAGTGATATTGCTCTTGCTAACATCCTTGACTTATATGAAAAGAAGTGGAGGTGTTTTGACAAATTTTGTTTGTCATTCAAACATTGGACACACATTTGTACCAAACACCATCGTCAATTACTAAATGAGTGTCATTGGAAAGAAGAACAAATCAAGAACAACATTGAGAAGATGAAAAGTGAATATTGACGTCAAAAAACTTTGCTAGAAGAACAAATCGGAGGTAGTGGATCAACATGGTCATGGTTTACACAAATGACAACTGTTATGGAAGGTTCTACCAAAGGAGATGGTGCATTTGGAGGGGTTGATGAAGGCATTACGAAAATTATCGAAGAACTTGACCATGAAAGTCCAAACATTCAAGCATCCACACCTACACTTTCAAATGATGAGGAGGTAAGAGATGTGCCACTTCCTAAAACTTTTGTTAATACACTGGAAGAAGGTACAAATACTTTTCCTTTTACCCCAAAGAGTGTTTCTTGCAAATTGCTTGGGTTTTCTAGCAAGATAACATTTTGCAAATGAGCATTGATTGGAAATGTCAATTACTTGACGGAAACCATGAACAAATTTGTGAAAGGTTTTATTAATGTTGAGAGACACAGACTAGAATCTGGGGAAAGAATGACAACTTTGCTTATATAATCCAATGAGAAATTGGCTATCAAGCAAATGGAATTTGAGCTTGGGAGTCAAAAGCTTGAGTTAGGATCTCATGTAAGCTCAAATAACTCAATTGGCAATTGCCAAAATGCTTGGAGACATTTTACATGCTTCTAAATGATTGAAATATTTGTCATTATGTGGTTTTGTGTAAATAGGCGATACATTAATAAAAAAAGGTTTCTTACATTTGGTCATCTCAAAACAAAGTTGAATAACTTTTTATCTTTCATTTTTTTTTTCAGTTTTACAAATTGCATTAGTTACTAAAACTCCTTATGCACTTGTGGTCCAAATTTCAGAGCAATTGAATAAAATCTCAAATCTGATGCACCTATATTATTAAAGTGGGGTTTTTGTGGGTTTTTTCGAATTTTTTCATTTAAGAATAGAGTTGAATAACTTAATTCGCTTTTGATTTTTTTTCAGTTTTGCAAATTGCATTAGTTAATAGATTTCCTTGTGCATTTGTGGTTCAAATTTTAGAATAATCGAATAAAATCTCAGATCTGATGCATCTATATATCCAAAGTGGAGTTTTTGTGGGGTTTTTTTACACTTTTCATGTAAGAATAGAGTTAAATAACTTTTTTGCTTTTGATTTTTTTTTTTTTTTGCAGTTTTGCAAATTGCATTAGTTAATAGATTTCCTTGTGCACATGTGGTTCAAATTTTAGAGTAATTTAATAAAATCTCAGATCTGATGCATATATATCCAAAGTGGGTTTTTTGCACTTTTCATCTAAGAAAAAAGTTGAATAACTTTTTTGCTTTTGATTTTTATTCAATTTTGTAAATTGCATTAGTTAATAAAATTCCTTATGCACTTGTGAATCAAATTTCAGAATAATTGAATAAAATCTTAGATCTGATGCATCTAAATATTCATAGTGGGATTTTTTCGGGTTTTTTTGGCACTTTTTCATCTAAAAACAAAGTGAAATGACTTTTTTTGCTTTTGATTTTTTTTCAGTTTTGCAAATTGAATTAATTAATACATCTCCTTATGCATTTGTGGTTCAAATTTTAGAGTAATTGAATAAACTATCAGATCTGATGCATCTATATATCCAAAGTGGGTTTCTTGTGAATTTTTTTGCATTTTTTCATCTAAAAATAAAATTGAATATATTTTTTTCAATTTTGCAAATTGCAAGAGCTAGGAGACCTCCTAATGGACTTGTCTTCAAATTTTAGATCAACATAATAAAATCTCAGATCTAATGCACCTATATTTCCAAAGTGCTCATGAAGAACATCAAATGGGGTTGGTGCATATAATCATCCAATTTGTGAAAAGTGCAGCACACATTGCTTCTCCACGTTGTGAGGCAATTCAACCTTCATGAAGAAGAAGTACTTGCCCCATTGCACAATGAAGGGGATCTTCTTGAAGACCTCTTCGAGGCGGTGGTAATCCCATCAATTGGCTATAATTATGAAGGACACAACAAACCACCACAATTCTAGGAGCTTAATCAACACGTACAATGACGTAATGCAAGATCCTCCACTTGTTTTTAAGAATCCCAAAAGCATTCTCAATGTTAACTCTACCAACATCCATTTGTTGATCAAACATGATTTTATCCAAATTTCCATCAACTAGCTTGAAATTACACAAAAAGTAATTTCGACTCGCATAACTTGCATTTCTAAGTAAATTAGGTTTTATCTTTAAACCTTCAATCACCACAATTGGTTCTTTCAAAATTGATCGTGTTTGAAGTTGTTGATAAATAGATGACACCTTAAATTAGCCCCATTTGCTATTCCATTAAGAATTGAACAACAAACATTCCTAAACAATTTGTCCATGTCACAAATTGCCTGCAAAACAATTGAATTACAACTTTTTCATATATAACAATAATCTACAAGTATTACAATAACATATTTATCAACTTTTGGGAAAACGGAATACAGGACCCATCAATAGCGCCATAAACATCGGGTAAGGCACATGCATGAAAAATTCCATCCATAATCCTAAGTAAGTGTGGACCATGAGGTATAGAAATATATAAGACTAAACAACTTATCCTTAGAAATTAAAGCATCGACAACAATATCAACATATTTAGGCATTGTAAAAGCTTCAACATTGAATCTATCAAACAATGATGTTTGCACTAAACCCATGTGCAAATTGATATAATAACAACTCAACAACTTTTCTAGGCTCTAATGGTGCTTTAACAAACATGGTAACCCTAGATTTGACAAAAGGTCCCAATTCTCTAACCAAGTACATAAATGATCCATCAATCATATGATATGCGAATAAATATTTTATGTCCCTCATTTTCAAATTAGTGTGCCAAACAACTCCTCCTATCAAATCCCAATGTGTAGTAGAGTGTTTAGGCTCATTTTACCAAATCTTATGTGGCCTAGTCTCTTGGTAACAAGAAGAAGAGAAAAAATTAATTGGGATTGCATGGAAGATGAGTTAGTACCTCAAACTCTAATAATAAATTCCTCACTTGAACCATTCTCTTCCTCTTGTGAACAATTAGCTTTCAAAATCTCAACATGATCAAAAAGAAAATAATAATAATACAATGCCAATAGTGGTTCAATTTTCAATGTGAATTCATTGAAAATACTAACTTTTAAAATTCAAATGTGAATAATGAAAATTATTTACAAAGCTTTTACACTCACAAAACTAAAAAACAAAAACTATTAAAAGCTCAAAAAATCAAACAGCTCAAAACCCTAAAACCCAAACAACAAACAAAACCCTAAATTTGAATGTTGATTAAACCCTAATATGGTAAAAAAAAAAGAAGCTCTTTCCTGGAAACCCTAAAAAGTGAAACCCTAGATTTGAAGCCCTTAGTACAGCACGCCGTGCGAGAGGGGGAAGTGAGAGAGCGAGAGTGTGTGTGTGTGTTAGTGTGGGAGAGAGCTGCGCAGGCGGAGGTGATGGCGGATGACCACGCATCTTTAGTGCGTCCGCTCCGAGTCCTTGAATTTTACAGTGGCATCGGAGGGATGGTACGTGCCTCTGTGTCTCTCTCTGTGTTTATGTGTTTTCCCTTTGTCAATTTGGATGCGTGCAAAATAGTTTTGACTGTAGTGGAATGATTGTTAGGGCTAAGGTTAGTTAGGGTTGAGAGATCTTATTTGGTTTCTTCATTCATTCATTCATAGGTCTGAATTCCAGGTTTGAAGTTGCCAAATCTTGTGTGCATATTTATTTATTTATTCATTTTTGGCTCAAGAAATTGACGCCAACTTTGCAAAAAAAGATCTTAATGTTTGAATGTGCCATCCACAATGAATAGATTTTGAACTTGTTTGAATATACATTTGAATGTTTCATTTTGTCGCAGAGGTATGCTCTGAAAATGGCAGGGGTGCATGCGGATGTGGTTGAGGCTTTTGAAATAAATGAAATTGCCAATGATGTCTATGAGCACAATTTTGGCCACCGTCCCACTCAGGTCAGTAATGTGTGTTGCTCCTCATTCAATCAACAATACTTCCTCATTCGCACACTACCCACATTGTTACAATCACGATATTGTGCACCTGATACAAGCTCCAAGTGTTGTAGCATTTAGGGTTTAGTTTTTCTTCCACAGTTGGTCTTTTTGTGGTCAGGGTCTTTTTTTTTTCTGACCCAATTTTATCAAGTAGGTGGATGGGTGATCATCCACAAGAGGAATGAGCCAAATCTGGCTAGAGGTAAGCCAGCAAAGTAGGAATTTTTAGGATCCCACTTTGTTCTGTCAACCTCCAGGGACTCATGGTCTAAATATGATGACTTCTGACTCTTTTTTTCCTCAAAACATGGTGGTTTTTGCACAAGTTTTCTAAAAAACAACTGTTTGTACACTTTGCACGAGATTTTTTTTTGGTTGCCATGGTGAGAAAACTTGCACCAAAAAAAAAATATTGGTTCTTGTCTTTTCTGATGTGTTATCCATATCATTGTTGCTTCCTGCTACCTAATAGAGCTGCTGAAATTGCAATGGAGTGGTTTAGAGATCTTTCAGGCTTTGGTTCTGGTGTATGCATGTTATGTTTAACACGATGAACATCCCTCAAAATCTGGAGATGGGTGGTGGTGAAAGATTGCAATTCAACATTGAATATTTGAACTACTTCTTAATGAGTTTACAAGTCCAATATTTGCTCACCTACTGTGTCTAAAAGTTGTGGCTGCTTGGTTGACATCAAACATTTTCTTGACCAGATTTTCTGATCTTTTGCAGGGCAATATACAGCGTTTGACAGTACAGCAATTGGATGCTTACAAGGCTCACTCGTGGCTCTTGTCTCCACCATGCCAGCCTTACACCCGTCAAGGTTTTCACATCTTTTCTTTGTTCTGGCAATTTCTAAACAGCAATGACCTGGCTTCAAGAAATCAAACTTGTAGGTGAAAAGAGCTAGAAGTTTGCTAAGTAGACCTGCAGAAGTAGTGCCCACAGGATGATACCAAGAACAATTATCAAATCAAAGGAGCAGCTTATCCTTCAAAAAGTCCAATCAAGGAGTCTTGGGGTAGAGTTTTTGATACTCCTTAGTTAGACTTTTTGATAGAGAATCTCTTCTTTTCTTTTGGTCACTGTGCAGCACAGACCAGAATTTCTTGGTATCCCCTTTGGGCACCAATTGTGCAGTCCATTTCACAGACCTTTACCACTTCTCATACACAAGTTTGATTTCTTTAAGCTTGTTTTTTGAAGTCCAACACTTGGCCTACTGTGCTCCAGAGAACATCCTTAGTCCATAGGTTTGAGGCATTTTGTCCCAGACTTTCTGTACTAGTTTGAAATTTTTCGAACATTTGTGAATTTTTTTGCCTGTTCTGGTTTCATTTAATCTTGAATATGGAGATTTCTGAAATTTCATGAGAATGATCATCTTCTAATAATTTTTTGCTGTGCTTTGGAATGAGAAATTGATGTCCTGAAATTATAAAGTAGGTCAAGAAGCTCAGTATTTTTGTGTATGCTGAAGATTTCCTGATTCGAACTTGTGAAGGCTGCAGGTCTGCGCAAGGATGTTGATGATTCTCGTGCACAGTCTTTCCTTCAGATGTTGGAAATGCTCTCACAAATGGTTTCACCACCAAATTACATATTGGTTGAGAATGTGGTTGGATTTGAGGTGAGCTGAACCAAACCTCATCATGTGCATCCACCAAGTCTGTTACGGTCATTTGGGCTCCTATCTGTGGTTGTTAATCTCAAAGATTTGTAGCAGATGTAGTATCCTGCTTTTTCTGGATTTCCTTGTCTAAACCCTAAACCCTAAACCAGGATTTCTACATTGGTTTTCATCAGTCAGGGGCAGGGGGGTTTTCTTTGCATGTTAATTAATAAGTTATTGGTTGGGAGGCAGAATTCAGTCACTCACAGCCAACTGATTGATGTGCTTGAAGATGCGGGTTTTATCATTCAGGAGTTTATCCTGACTCCACTCCAGTTGGGCATTCCTTATTCACGACCACGCTACTTTTGCCTGGTAGGAATTGCTTTTTGTACAAGCCTTGCTTGTGATGTCAGTTGAAGAGGTGTAAACAGTACACAGTTCTTTGCATCTATGATGAATAGTGCACTGCAGTTGCTGTCCAGGAAGATTTTCAAATGCAAAAGAGTTAGGGTTTAGGGTTGAGAAGAGGATATGCTCAAATAAACTGTAGTAATTGATTCATGGATTTTTTGCTGCAGGCCAAGAGGAAGCCTTTGAATTTTGGGCAGCCAGATCTGAATAGTTGTTTACTTTGTCAACTTGGGCCTCTTGCTGACCACATTAAGTTTCTCGCCCATCTGCCTGATGTGCAACAGGACGACAATCTTCATAGTACCTGTAGCTTGAATTCTTCAGATGGTTTGACAGGCATTGATTGCAAGCTTTTGGAAGTGGCAAATGCTGGAGAAATTCCTACCAAAAAGTTGCCATTGATGAAGATGATTGAGCCTGTACTAGATCAGACTGTTTGCTGTAGATCTATAAGTGATTTCTTGGAGAGTGACCCCTGTGCAATTCATGATACTGGGGCTCCTCCTTTGCTCAGAAGAGCATTGGAAGATGGGTGTGGAATTGATGTGTCACAAATGGAGCTCCAGCAGCAGCTTGATGCAAGAGAAACTGCTTCCTTACTTTTGGAGGCTGATGATGATAAGTGGGAGCATTACAAGTTACCAGTGAATGTGGTTGAGCGGTGGGGTGATGTTTTTGGTATCCTTCTGGAATAGATAATTAGGACAAATCCATTTTTCAAAGTGTCCTTGTCCTCATAGAATGGATGTCCTCTTTGGGTTTTTTTCTCTTTTTCCTTTTCCTTTGGAGAACACAAAATATTGGTTGCCTTAATATTCCAGTTCAGACATTGTGACACGTGATTCCAGGTCTTGTTGCTGTTTTACTAAAAGTTATGGCCGATATGCAAAGGGTACTGGCTCCTTACTAGCAACTAAGGTAGCTCTTGCCTACAGCTGAATGCTCCAGTGATAGTGCAGGTTAGATAGACCATTTTCTTCCATGTGCTGGCACATGCTGGCATGCTGCTGATGTCTCCCAGTTTTAAGGTATGCACCTGTTGTACAATGTGGTATCTGATCCGATCTTTATTGGCATATCTGCAGAATGAAAGTGCACTTACCCAACAAGGTACCCTTGATGTGTCAAAAGGGATACCCATCACAAGCCTCGGGCTCCGGTACTTCACCCCTCAAGAGGTGAGCCAGTTGCTTATGCTTCAAAATTTTACTTCTCTGAAGAGGACAGAAAGATGATCCTCATGACATTGTTTATTGCACTTCCAGTCTGCTGGTGCATTTTTCAATTGGGAAATATAGTTGGGTTTGTGCAACTTATCACAGGAAGGAAAGTTATGTGCTTTCTCCAGTTTGGGAATTCTCTCTGCATATAGGTGTTTAGGATTCATGGAGAAACCTGGGATAAACCCTAAACTCTAAAATCATGACTCAGAAGTGGCATTGATATTCTTCTTCATTATTATTGTTATGTGCATCTATTCTCACTGTTACATTCACTGATTTTGTGAATCACAGATAGCCAACTTACATTCGTTCCCGGCTGAATTTAGCTTTCCTCACTATGTGAGTTTAAGGCAAAGGTAATTTTCTCTATGCCCATTTGTGTTTGGAAGTGCTGGTATCTTTTGGTTTGGTTTGTTCATTTTCATGAGTAGGTATACGATGAACTTGTGATCTGAGTTTCTGTCTTTGGTGGCAGATATGCATTGCTTGGGAACAGCTTGAGTGTGGCAGTTGTAGCTGCTCTCCTGCGATACCTGTATGATGTCAAAAGAGGAAGTGAAGGACATCCTTGAATCTCAAGAAGTTTTTAGGGCCTTGTATAGTGTAGTTAGGAACAATGCCCTCTTCATTTGATGCCCACTTCATTTGTTGTGGCTGGATTTCTGCCATTTCTGCACTTGCTTGGGACAGACCTGCATATCAAAAGAACCGGCCAAATAATGCATTGATTTACTTAAATATAAATAGGGTGTTTAAAATTAGATCATGAGAATATAACAAGATTCATGCATGCAAAAATGATTGCATTCTTTTTTTTGGAAGAAACGCAATTTGTACAATGTGTAAGACAAGTAGGTGTTAGACAAGTAGCTATAGGAACCAAGGGGAAGAAGGTACCTTTGACACCTAGACTTTTGAGGTTGGAGACCTATGCAAAAGTGATGAATGGGTATAAGGATACAACTAGTTTTGATGGTATGTGTTGTTGATGTGTTTGGTAGTGCAGCCTGGGAACACATCAACAACACATGGCCAGATTTCGAATTTGAACAAATGATTATGAGCTTTGGAAGGGTATTGGACTCCTCAACATGACAATTTCAAAATACAGTATTTGTTCATTACTTTGGAGGTAAAATTTATAAACATTTAGAAAAGAAATAAGGCCCCCAAAAAACTCTCAAAAATATTTAGAAAATAAACAAAGCATTTGGGAATGTAATTACCAGTGTTGGCAAGTTCTTGCAAAACGACCCGCATATCAACCGGGGATCAGGTGCAGGTAGCATATAACCTTCTTGTTGGTTCCATTTCCAAGAAATACCTGACCAAAAACCTACCCGACTTGGTATTAGGATTTTAGATTCCTTGCCAAATATCCTATTGGCAAGGTATTAGTTTAAAAAATATCAATACCTTATTATACCTTGATGGGGACCTATCACTTTTACTTGGGTCAGCTTTTTCTCGTCCAATTTTTTCATTTTTCCCCTTTTATCCAAGCACATTCATCCATTTAGGGTTTCACTTTTTGTCGTATACCTAAAACCTTAAACCACAAGTCCATTTCTCATGTGTTGTTTTCATATTTGCATTTAATAATGCTTTTCTATTTGTTGTTGGCAACCAAACACGACAATTAGTTCCAATTGTGGTAATGGTTATTTGTGAGATCCTTAATGCGATTATGAACATTGAAGATGAATATTGAGGTGTTGTTAGGCGTTCATGCAGGCCTCATAAAGTTATAGATTTCCATAAATCAAATAAATTAAGTTAAATTACGGACACCGCTGGACTTGAATTACGGATTGGCCCGAACTATGTATTATCAGGCAATTTTAGGCAATTAATGCTTGCAGCATTGATCGTTGCTTAGCTTGGAAGATACCTTCCAATGACAGATGCATCAAAGAGGTTCGACTTTCATCCATCTCCCATTTAAGGATCGAAAAATCAGACTTGACTGATGTTGTGTTAGCGAACACGGTGGTTAGACCACCAACAAATGCACATAGGGAATCGAATTGGTTGGTCAGTAAAACATCCCATCCAGGGTTGAATGATGTCTGGTGGTCTTGCAACTTTCAGAATCGAGTCTGAGTTATAGACCTTGAGTAGATGACGATGTTCGTCCTTGATTAGGTTGATTTTTTCAATTGGCTAGAACTTTGAGATATGAGTTTGGAAAGGGTCCAACACCTCTTGGATGAACACGCCGGTGCGGAGCTTGACCAGTTGAGTAGGTAGCACCGGCGGTGCATTTGATTCAAAGGGTCTATTTGCGTCATCCCGCTCGGCCTTGACGTCCAGGAGGTTGGCGACCAATTCCATCGCAAACATGCCAATCTCCTTGATGACAAGTTCCTGATTAGCAACGTCCAATTCTTCGTAGCATTGTCAAGGGAATGACCCTTGGTCCTTGATGTGGGGAACGATTGAGTCGACATTGATGTGCCATTGTTCGAAATTGACATAGTCACCTGCTCCTTCGTTATCGCCCCCGTTGAGTTCCTCGATCATCTCAATGCTGAACATTGTCATAATGGTGCCAATCAGCATTTGGATATGCTACTCTTGTTGCATGAGCAAAAGCGACCTGTCTTGCAACACGACAATGGTGACATTGACTGCATTGATGGCTAGAGTGATTAAGTAGGTGATGACCCACCAAATGGAGGATGGGGCATCTGTGGGGCATTTCTCAATTGTATAGGCAATCAGTTGACGCCGGTATTGTTGGAAGAACTTGAATAGGCATCCCAAATGCACCCATCGATTGGTCTTCTTCAAGCACTTGACGTTTATGGCGATTATAAGATTGTCTTGCAACTATAGAGATACCGACCAGTTGTATGCCAATTGGATCCAAAAGTTGTCCAAGATTGATTCGGTCGAAGCTTTGATGACAATATCGATCTAATGTGGCGTGCACTAAATGCACATCACCTTGTTAGAAGCAGATCGAACCATGCACGTGACGAACTTAGAGTGACGATCGGTCATCATGTTTTTTCCATTGGACGACACTTCGACTTATCATCCCACTGGCTGTACAATGTGTCGAGAAACTTGATGACCATGTTGAACATGTTCTCAGCGGTGTGGCGTTTGAACATGGGGACGGTGACTAGGTGGAGGTTTGTGAGATCACTGTAGTAGTAGGCGTGTAGGCATAAATCGAAGAAAGACTGTCCACGGTGTGTACTGTTGTCGCTAGCCAGTGAGATTGCCCAAATAGATTCGTCGTTGATGATGTCGAAAATGTTTTGCAGAGTAATGGCGACCACGACCTGGACATACTGATCGATGGACTTACTGATTGATAATTAGGTCATTGATTCCCACCAACTTGGCCATCTTGGTGCGATCCTTGGTTTGTTGGATGTTATTTTTGTCTATCGGAACAACGTGCCGATCAAGACATGGTCCATCGCTAGTTCAAAACGTGTGACGTTTTTGATTGTGACCTTGTACGTCGACTCGTCAAATTGTTTGATGAATAGTTTCATGGCGTTAACCTTCTCTTTGGACTTCTTGGCGGCCCTCTTTGCGATCGCTTCAACCGCCGTAATGTCATCATCATTGTCGATACCATCTCAGATGTTCGTCATTGCGGAAGAAAATATCGCCAATGATCGTGTCAATAATGTCAGCTAAGATGACGAATTTGATCAAGTCCGCGGTTAGGTCCATGTGCTGGTACAAAGTGTTGATGCGCTTCACCTTGTTCTTGAGTACTCCTTTTTATCCTAGTTAGACAGTGCATGGTAGGCGGCCCATGATTCGGAATGCTATTTCAAATGGTAGTGATAGTTGAAAGGAGCGAACGACTTCATGAAATATTTGATGGTCAAGGTTGCCTTTTGCTTGCGGCCTGAACTACTGTCGACCTCCATGTTGTCCTGGCCTTCGTGGACACAGAAAAGGCACCACACAATCACATCTCCTTTGGCATCCTTGGAAACGACCTCCAGGCCGAACTCTAAGGCATGCTTTGTTTGGAATGGGGTCGATTTCATGGCGCACAGATGAACAAAAATGCTGGACCCTATTGAAGAAACCTCGTTGCTAGTTGCCGCGTGTGTATAATTTTTTTCCTATTTTATGGACAATTCCAAACTTATTTTATGGAAATTCGGGCACTATTTTTAGAAATCCATAATTTTAGGAGGCATGGATTCATGATATCATTTTTCCTTTCAACTCATAACAATCAAATTGACACACCCATAAATAAATATTTTTCCCCCTTTTATTGTGTTTTGCTTGTGTTTGTTGTTGTTGTTGTTTTGTCTAGCATCATCCTTTAGGTGTATGGGACCAAATGCATTGTGTTGAAGTTGTGTTGCAAAAACACATTCGCACGAATTGTTTTAGGGTTTCAATTTCAAGTTGTGAATTGGAAGTTCATTAAAGAAAAACTTTTATAATTCATTCATGTTAGTTCGTAAATTGGATTCTAGATTTTTTTTTCTTTTTCCATTATATTAAATTTTAAATCCAAATGGCAGTTGAGATTGAAACAGTTGGTTTGAATGTGCATATACATGAGGGTTTTGATTTTGATGATTTTCACTTGGAATCAAAGAATTTAGTTGAGGATTTTGGGCCAATAGCTAGTTTGCTTTCGATGCAAAGTGGACCATTTGCATTTGAAAACATTACAATGCCCAATGACTTGGATGAGGAAGCAAAAATTGCATTGGAGGTTTTGAAGGCTCAACTCATCTTAAATCAAAAAGCATGGGTCCTCACCACAAGTTGTCTCTCCCTTTGGCATTTTTTTGTGGTGAATGATGGGAGTAAGTTATATATTATTATGCCTCAAACTATGCATTGTGTGTTTTGCCATTTTGTGTGCCAAAGTTACAACGCTGATAATACCACAAAAAGGAGGAAAGGTATGATCTCTTACGACCAGCAACATGGAACTACTTCTATGAAAAAACATATCTTGGGCAAGCATCTAGCTTGGCGTAGGTGGAAAAATGTTAATGTGGCTTTTGATTTAGAAGAATTACACAAGGAAAAGTTCAAAAATAGATTTGTCATTGGTTATGGGGCCATCACAGATCATTTTGGGAATGGTAATCCTTATAAGAAGGATGATGCACAACAAATTTATGGAGGACCTACTATTATTTGTTGCCAAAGCCTACATGCCTATTTTTGTTGTAGAAAATTAGTGGTTGAAGCACTTGGTCATGCATCAAAATCTTCAAGTTGTGTTTCCAAACTGTAAGCAAATGGCTTAACATGCCATCCTTTCATTGGTGGTTAAGACCATGAAATAGTAAATAATTTCCATTTTGGATTCATGTGTTATAATAATATTTCCTTTTGATTTATCAAAGTCCAAATTTGGACATGACATGTTTGTTCTTGTGATTAATTTCATAAACTCACTATGGGTGTTTGCCATGTGACAATGGGATTTTTTTAAGTCATTGATATGTTTGGAGTTATAATGGTAGCATAAGTCAAGGATTTTGTTACAACCCTAGCCTTGGGCTCGTGACCAAGGTAAAGGTTTGGGAAGGTGCGGGCCAAGAATGAGCCCAGGAGTCACATTTCATGCTCTCAGGAGAGTAGGAGAGTGTGAGGGAATGAACCTTCACACTCCCAAGTGAGTTCCCACTTTGGGAATTGGAGTTTTGATGGACTCCTGAATCTTCAGAGAACAATTACAGGGGCCAAAACTCATTGGATTAAAGCTTCCCTTATATCATTGAAAAGCTCTTGAAACGTAGATGTCTGAAATGGGATTGTATGATTCATTTGGACACATGAAACACAAGTCATGGTCAAAAGAAGGGCCATGAGTCAAATTGCCAATTTGACTCCCGACCATAAAAGTCAAGAATCACCCCGATTCCCTTGCATGCAGGTGGCATATGACATACCATTGAAAAGCTCTCAATGAGGGCTACAACTTTGCTTCAGATTTCATATCAGTCGGAGGTATTCAAACAAAGTTATGGGCCCCCAAAGTTGGGAATTTGGGAATTTCGGGACTCCCATTTGGGAGTCCTGAGACAAAATGCCATTTGGATGCTGGTCTTGTGGCCAACCACAGAGTATACTATAAGGGGGAATGTGGGGGCTTCCTTCAAGTCCAGGCCATGGTGAGTTTTGTGAGTTCGAGTTAGCCTGTGGTTCGTCCGTGCACCAAAAGTGCTCTAGTTATGCACTAACCAACTTGTTGTTTGGTTTGTGCAAATCTGTGTGAGTGATTGAAGTGCTTGTCGATCTTCCTAGTCCCATCTTAGAGCTCCAGCACACCTTTTTACCCTCGATGTGCTGTGAGCCAGGGAGTGTGTCCTAACTTCCTACTTTTCCGTTGTTTTCATTTTAGATTCACATTTGAGTTTATTGAAGAGGTTGGGAGTGCATCAAATTTCATGTCATCGTATAATTTACTAGACAAAATAATCGCCTGCATGAAAGACAAAGGTGGTAATTTGTCCACCCTTGTAAAAGCTTTTATTTTAGTTTTTCAGCTATGGTCCCTTGGGACTTGTAATTCCTTGGCAGGGTTGTGTTTTGGCCATGCTTTCATCAAAATGTGCTAATATGCATGTAATGATACTAAAGTTGTTGTTGGTTTTAAGGATGTTAGTTTGAAGGCCATTCAATTTTATGTTGCAAAAAACAATTACATGGATTAAGAAATCTGGCAAAAGGCATAACAAATGGCATAGGTCATGCTTTCATGCCAAGCTCTCTCATTGAAAATTGAAAACACCCATGAATACTAGGTTTGTTAGTAAGGTGATTTTGTTTTGTAAAACCCTGTAATATCGCAATGCCATTAATCTGTGTTATGGGAGGCAAGAAATTCAAGAATTATAAGGTTGTGTGCCAGATGCACACACATGGGCAGTTTGTGAAATGATTGTTGAAACTGTGTTTCCTATTGTGAAACAATGTATCCTCAATCAAACTCAAGGATATTGGTTACTTTCTAATGCCCTAAATGTCGCCCTTTTACTCACTGTGTGTATGCAAAATTAGATTCAATAATTTAAGAGTACCCCTTTCAATTTTGGGAAGGGGGATTTTGAATTTGAATTGGGGGCATTACGGGTGTGTATGGTGGTAGAAATTCAAGTTGTACTAACTCCATTTTTGGCATTTACATCTTTTTATAATGCTAGTAAGGTTCACAACATGCTGGCATTAATGTTGGACTTGCGTTTTCAATCCCTTGATGTTGTGAAGGCATTTGTTGGATGAGCAAAAATGATACAAATTATGGTTGAATATGATAATAAGACTCTACTACCATTATTAGTGGTTGCTTTTCATTTCTTAAACCCCACCACTAATGGCTAATTAAAGCAACATCAATTGATGGTGATTCCATCTTTGAGTTAGTGACCTAAGATGTAGCCATTTTGCACAAGTTGTTGAAAAATGAATTGGGCTTATTCTACTAATTACATGTGAAGCCAAAAGATTATGTGCTACCTTTGACTTGGTGGAAATCCCATGAATCACGATTTCCAAATGTTTCTTGTGTGGCTTGATAGATTTTAAGGATTCTTGGGTCTTAGATTGAAATTAAATTTTTTTTTAGCATAGTTGGAACGTTGACAAACCTTTGGTGGCATAAGTTGGGAGTTGACAATTTGGACAAGCTGGTGATGATAATAAAAAATTGGTCAAATAATGTAAGATGGGATTGCCCATAAGAATGATAGTCCATTGAGGAATTCCTTATGGAAAAGGCATATATCATTGATGAAATTGATACCTTGATGTTGAATGTAATTGGTTATTTCAATGTTGATCATGAGTTGGAGTGATGGATGTGAATGTTGATGAATATTTTGTTTTGTTTTTTCCAAACTTGCTCTGTCATTAGGTTTATTTTTGAAATATCAGCCCAAGTGGTTGATTATATTAGTCATTTAAGTTGGCTACTTCTAATTATACATCGGATCAGGTTCTTGTTTTCAATTCTTTTAAAGAGTTGATAAAATGTCCAATGTCCCAAGCATATTTGTTTTGAAGCTTACTATACTAATTGCCAAATTTGTTCTATTTTAAAGTTCCAATTGGTTGTGTGCAAGTGGATTTTATTTAATGATTTAGCAATTGGAGCTCTTTGGCCAACTTTGCTTCTGCTACTACATTTAAATGGTGGCATACCATTGTATCAATGGACTTTTGTTTCCCTTAATCTATGGTTTAAAAAAATTACAACAATTGAAGTGATTCTACTATTTTGGCAAATATGCAAAGTGGCCATTCTCAAGAATCTATCATGGTTTTTGATATGTTTGGAATGAAGTTTCAATATTCCTTCGCTTCTATTGTCAAAGATCTCAGATTGCAAGCCATTGTGGGATCAAGGAATCTCCAAATCAATTATGGAAAAATGTTGGACTTTCATGACTTGATTTTTTAGGATCTCACACAACTAGTACCATTTTTTTCTTAGATCAAAAGATCATGATAGAAAACTAGAATCCTTTCCCTTTCAACACACTTGGATTTGAAACTCATTATTCAAATTCTTTGGTGTTACATTCATATTCTCCCTTTGCTTGAGCTTTTTGACATTGGTATGTGATATAGAACATCCATAATGTTCTAGGATCTTGTATAGCTGATACCATTTTTCTTTTCAAATCAAAAGATCATGATAAAAAACTAGAATCCTTTTTCTTTCAACACACTTGGATTTGAAACTCATTGTTTAAACTCTTTCGTGCTACATTCATATTCTACTTTTGCTTGAGGATTTTAATGATGCAAATGTTGTTCATGTGTTTTGTGGTTCATTTGGTGTTGTGTGCAAAGATTTCTATTCAAAAGTTGGACACTTGGGGCTTAATTGCTCAAAGGATGGAAGATGATTTTGGGGTGCAAACATGAATATGTGGACAATTTGGATTATCACACTTGTAATTTTTTTGGATTACATACAAACGTAAAATTTAAAGCCATATTCAAAATTAACATTGTCAATTTTTTAATTATTAATGTTGTCATAGACTTTAATGGGAAATATCATAATTATTTTGGATGAAATCTAAAAAGATTATGGACTCATAATGGATTTTTGAAATGATAACACTACTTTTGTCACACAAAAAAAATGAAAATGCGGACTTAAGAAAAATGTCAAAGTAATGTGAAAATTAAAATTCAAAAATAAAGCATTATAAAATGAAGAATTTATTAATGAAGTGCATTGAAACTTTCTTAGTATATATATATTTTTAATTTTCAAAAATTTTAAATGATGTGATTGTTGCAAATTTTTATCCTTGAGATTCCATTTCACATTAAAATTGTAAATCTTTTGCATAAATCATTTGACCAATCACAAGTTTAGGGGTATTCATAGGTTAATACTGATGATGAAAAACATAGGGGATAACTATAAAATTTATGGTTTGATAATTGTTAAAATTGTAAAAACATTCACTAGTGTTAGATTATGGATTTTCAAATGACACTTTTGAGCCACCTAACCATGCTTTCACCCTTTGTATATACACATAATGTTGTTCATCAAGAATTTATGATCAATGTAGAACATTTGATTTCATGGCTTTGCATTATGCTTCAACAAAGGTTCTTTGTTGTTTTGGTGACTCCATTGCAAGTTTTGAAAAATTATTGGGAACAAACCTTTTTTTTCCAAAATCCCCAAGCTTTTTAACAGTGGTTTGTGATATAAAATAGGCATAGTGTTGGATGCTTTTACTCCATCCAAATGTTGAACTTGTGATTGAACATTATGATTTAAAAAGCATCATACAATTGTGTCGAAGATCAAAATTTAAAGTAAATATCATGCATGTTATTTTTTCCTTTATATCTTTCATTATGTGTAACTTGATTAATTTTATTTCTTGCCTTCCCAATAACAAAATCATAAATAGATCTTATGGATTCAAGCTACAATGTGGGGTGCTCTTCAATGGTGTGAGTGATGCTTTTCATTAATGTAATTAATGAAGACATACCACAATTTTTTTGGCATGTTATCATCTTGGTTTTTGGAATGTTTAAAACACCTTTCACTATGTTAACTAAAGTAAGTCTTGTTGACATCATTAAAAGTTTAGATTTATATTAGGATATCTTTGTATTTGGGTGGTACCATTAGGAACATCACACCTTGATTTTCCTAGACCCATTGAACTTTGAAAAATCATAGGAAACATTTAAATGAACATTTTCATTATTTGTTTTTGAATACATTTATTAGGTTACATAGATTTTGAAATCTCAATAATATAAAAAATATTGTGTATTTTGATGTTCCTAATCATTGCATTTAGAAAACATTTTAAGAACATAACACCTATTTTTTTCCTTGAACTTTTTGGTCAGGAACACAAATTTGGAACATAATTTATGAATTTTTTTTTCCTAAGGTAATTTGGAAGTCATTTTATTTATATGTTTTTATTTTTCAATTAATTGATTAAATATGATTTAATTATGAATTTCCAAAATTGAGATTATCGATTTTTTAAGGGGTCATTTCAATTATGAACATAAAATTTTAAAATTTTCCAATTTTTACAATTCCCAAATAAACTTCAAGCCATGTATTAGAGCATGCAATTCATAAACATGAAAAAATAATAATTTATAATTGTGAAAACATTTAGCGTAAAGGCCTTAAAAAAATGATTTGGTTGTTTTTGGTTCCTTAACCATTCCTTGAGGTGGTTCCTAATGGTACCACCCAAGGATGGGTTTGCCCATTAAATTGTATGAGACATTAGGACGTATTTGGTGAAGGCCTTCTATAGTAACTATTTATATCCATTGCACATTGTTATCAAAGCCTTTGTAATAAGCATGTACCAACTACAAACCATAAATAAATAAAGGTAGGAAATGGTGGATAGAAGGTGATGATAGAATGAAGATCCCATGTTTCATTAGGTTTTGATGATCTATAGATGAAAGGTAGATAGTTTCATTCAGATTCAGATTGTGAGAATGAAGTTATATTTAAAGAGATAGTTAAGTTTAAAGAAAGAAATGCAAATAATTAGTTTACATGTGGTAAAGGACTTTTGAAAATTTAAAATTATGTTCAATAGATTTTGAATTGTGAGTGTTTTTTGAGTGTGAGTAATCATTTAACATCATTTCAATTTTTTTCATCAAAATTCTATTATTAAGAAAGTCTTTAACTTAGTAATTTACAAAATTGATTGCTTTTGATGCAAATGTTGTTCAAGTTCAAAGGTCCTTCATTAAACAAAAACCCAAAATAATTTTTTTGGATTTTTATTCTAAATTCATCAACACTCATATTCATCATTTAACATAACTTCCCATGATTAACATGGCATGAAAGTGGCACCACAAAAATGTATCTAACAAAGTTATAGTTTTGAAAAAGTTTTGGTGGTTGTCCAACATGGTTTTTGGCTCATTTCATTGTGATTGCACCCTTTTGAGCAATAATACATAATAATCTTTTCATTGAAAAACAAAACCACTTCCACATGAAAGATGAGGAGATTTTGTACTTGTGCATTACATTATTTTAAAATTTTCTTTTGTTTGGTAATGTGTTATGAATCATAAACATGAGGCCTTATGGTTATTGAAAAACTATTAATTATATATTGTATGTACATTAATTTTATTCAATCCTCATCATTCAACCATTGGATCAAGATTAAATTGGATTCATAGTGAACTTTGAGTTCCATAATGTTGTCATGTGCACATTCTAAAGTTTTTTGCTTATGTTTAGAATTGCAAAAACTTGCCATCAAGATTTTAGTTTACTACATATTATAATATTGTTATACATCACTTTTTTCAGACAAAAGCGGCTGATTCATAATGTGGTTTCACCCTTTTCACTATGGTGAAAAAAAAATACATTGTTAAAAATAAAAATAAAGTTATTGTAGTTATTGTAACTATAGGTTTAAATGAAAGGAATTATTTAGGTAAGGTTGATTTTGTCTACATACCTCCTTTTGATTTAGGAAGGAATATTGTTGTAATGATTAGGAAATGAGTGTAGAGAAGAGAAAATCAAATATGAGCTTTTATATAGTCACCACCTATCTCAATAGTGGTTATTTAAATTTACTTGGGAGGGAAATGATACGAATAAGAAGGGAGGAATTTAGTGTATGTGATGTGTGCTTCTAGGAATAAAGAAGGTTATGTTTTTATAATTGTAATATTTAAAAGTTGTTGAGTGTGGAGTTTTATGGTTTTAGTAGCTATAATTAATTGTATTCAGATTGTGTTAATGGGAATTAAGTTATTGGATTTGGTGTGTGAAAGGTGTACCCATGTTATTATAAACTAGATTTTCAATTTTTACTCGCTTTCTTATTGTTACAATAATACAACTTCACTACAAATGGCAAAGTTTAAGTCATTTGCTATTATATTTCTAAGGACTCCTTATATATGATAATTTTAGTGTGATTTCAAGTCGTTATTATAATTTTAGAATATAGGGTGTAGTCACACAAACATGAACCACAACATGTGTAATGATTATTTATTTTTTCACATTTAGAAGTGGTGATTTAATTTTGTGTTGAAAGTATAAGATCTTTTTATATTGTAAGGTTCCTAGTATACCATTGAAACATGTGAATTAATTTGAAAAAATCTAATGGATGAAAAGTTCTCAAAAACATTCATTAAACAATATGGTTGCGTTTAAACACAAAATTGATTTGTAAATGGGTTTCAAAACTTTTGAAAATGAAATATTTCTTGAAATCTTTTACATAAACCTTGACATAATAATATTTTAAAAAATTCAAAATTTTAAAAGATTTTTTTGAGAATATATTAAAGAACATTGCTCCAAAAGTAGTCCCTTAAGTAGGCGAGTGTGGCTCATGTTATCCTATTGCCACCCTACAATATGTTGAAATACAAAACTACACCAACAATATTATGCTATTTGTTGGCAAAATGTTTGGTTGGTTTCATCCCCAATGGAATTACTAAATTGGATTTTCATTAGATGGTTATTGCTTTACAAGGTCCTAGGAAAGAAATCTTTTCCATACATCACAACCTTCATCATCTACCTCTAACATGCTTGGTCTTCAACATAATTTCAAAAGAAGGAATGCATATTTAAAACCTTTATATTAATGGCAATTGGACACAAAACTAATGCATCTTCTTAACAATACTATTTAAGAGGATACAAAGGTCATATTGAAAAAAAGAAGAAACAAAGAGACAAAAAAAAAACAACACAAGAAAGTTCACAATTGCCTTCACATAATATAATTGCCAACTTTGTTTACAATTACAAGACAATAATGGGAATCTATCCATTATTCAAATTTTTGGGCCAATGAGTTTGGAAGGAATGAACTAATTTTGCAAGAAGGAATGGTACCATTATAAGTATGTACTTCAAAAGAAAGGGCAAGTTTTGAAGCGTGTACATGAAGGCTTTAGACATATAAATATTATTTTGTTTATGTAGACAAGTTAGGAATGGGTTTCAATCCACCAAGGTTGATTCTTGAGATGTTTTGGATTGTTGAGATATCCTCAACATCCTTTTTGCAATCTTGACATGTAGTAACTTTTTTTACCCGTTGTTTTAATTTGAACCTAAATTATCTTTTTCATTTAGGCAAAAGTTGAAATTTACCTTAGCTTGGCACATTTGTTATAATATTTCTTGGTGTGCCCATTATCCTTCCAATTTTTTTATGTTGGTCCCATTATCCTTCCAAGTATCCTTGTTGTCCTTCAGATTATAAAAAAAAATTGGAAATTTTAACCACTCAAGTTTTAATTATGTTTTAGTCATAATGGACATTTACAATTGAAAACCCTCTAGTTGCATAAGACGAGTGAGACACCATGTGGCAATAAAGTTGAACTAAGAATCACAAATAGACTTTGCAACTACATTCCATTTTTTTTCTTCCAATGCCATATTTGATGATATGGATCCCATGTGGCTTGCATGGAACTTGATTTTGCAACTAAATTTGTGGCTACCATTTGGATAGTTGCATGATGCCAAATGATTATAGATGTTTTTTAAAAATCTAATCATGTGACAATTCTACTTGTAACACACCTACCTACATTAGTAGGATTTTAGAAAAAACAACCATGTTTACAATTGGATTTATAGTTATATTGGATTAAATGACTATCATGATCACTAAAGTCATGCTGGACAAATTGCTTAAACAACTCAACATGACATGGTGTCAAGTTGCATCCAAAATAAATGTGTAATTTTCATGTGGATTTACACCTAAAATAAATGTATGTAGTCATTTTATAGTCATTGAGGACACATGTAGTCACGTTGTAGTCATTTAAGACCAAGTTGAAAATGTCATTAGAGGGAATTGAACCCTCATCTCCATGGCCACAAACCAATTCTTTAACCATCCAACCAATACTTTAATTTGTGATATATTATGTCATCACATAAATATAAACATGAATACTTCAAATCTTATGCATTATCACATCATTATTTAATTATGGATGTTCATAATGAGATTAATTTCAAATTTTAATATTAATAAAATATTTTTAAATAAATATTTTAAATTCACTATTCAAATTTAATGTTTTTAGCTTCTGATTTCAATTATAAATTAAATTAAAATAATAATTTAAAGCTCTATTTAATATTTAATATTATAAAATTTCTATTTGGTTCATGCTTTCAGATAATTTTTAATAATGAATTTAAACTGATTTAATAATTTTTGGGGCCATAAATCAAATTAAAAACTAAGATTCTGAATTAAATTTAATCCATATTTCTTTAAAAATTATAAATTTCAAAATTTCAAATGTAAATATATTAGATCAATTTAGAATATATATATAATTTCATTGTAAAAAAGTTTAACTATAAACACACACATAAATATCACATGATTTAGTTTTTAAAAATAAGTTTAAGTATCATTGATTAAACCTTTTTATGTATATGTAGGCCATTTGTAAAAATAACGAACTAAAATATAACATTTTTATAAATCTTTAAAAAATGATTCTAGTTGAACTTCATATACATATGTGTTTTAATCTAATCCATACATGACTATTGCCATTACAAAATGACCTATGAAAAACTCTATGAATGTACATGTTATATTATATTTTATGATGTATGATGCCACTTATTCTCTACATTTTCAATATAACTCACAATATACAACTAGGTTATGACTATTATGTTAATTTGATTACATATTTACACCATGTGGAAAAATTACACTTGTTAAATATAAAGTGACGGACACTAATTTTCCACATCATATTTTAAATAATATTACAATTTTTTTAACAGGTGGTTGCATACTTGACATCAAATCCTTCTAATATCATACGCCATATCATAATGTCACATGTTACATCATGTCATAGTTATTGTTGTTGGTTAATCACTTTAACAACTTTACATCTTTAATTTGAGAGTATATAAAGTTGAATACATACCCACATTATGTTAAACATTCATTGCATTAATCCATTAGTTGTAATATTCACTAGATTGCCACATGAGTTAAATAGTTGCAAATATGGTTCATAGTTGTTTTTTTAATTGTTGAGGACCACTAGTTGTTTAAGAAGTGGTTGCATAGGACATGAATTCTTCTAATGCTACCTAGGTAAAGTAATGGGTAGGGAAGTACCTAACCTATTGAATTTAACTTAATTTCATTTACCTACTTTGCCTTACCCAACCTAACTTACATGTACCTTAGATTAGTTTAACCCTTAAGGTGAAAGTATAAGGAGTTGAAATCTCACCCCCATGAAGATAAACAAGTTTTTAAACCATTGGACCACACCTACATAAAGTGATCAATTTTGTCATCTTATCTATATTTCACATCTTATCAGGGTGGTTCATTTTTTGTGTCACAATGTGATTTGTGGAGGAGTGTCATGCATGTACATGTTATTAACACACGATAAAATCAACAATATATTAACTTGTCAAATTGACATTCAACTTAAATTAGAATACATCTATAAAAAGAATACAACATATATATACCAAATATATAGTAATGGACTTTGAAGTTGTAAAATTTGGAGTGGTTTTCAATCTATATTTTTATGTGCATGCATTTTTTTATATGGTTCTTTTTTGGGATATTTTTTTGATTTAATATATGATATATTATAACAAAAAACCATAGATGCAAAAAAGTTGCCTATAAAAACTTTAATTAAAATTTTTTATGGACTTTTGAATGGTTTGAAATGGGCAATACTTCCAAAAGTTCATAACATAATCATTTTTGGGTGCATTTCAAATTTTTTTCTCAACATGTATATTAAAACAATTTCTAGTTGGGTTTTCTTCATATGGAATTTTTTAATTCATTGATCATTACATAATCCACATTTAACATTGATTTTTAAAGGTTTTTTTCATTTTAATGTTACAATATGGATATTTGGAATGTTTACATATATGCTAAAATTGAGTCATTTTAGCTTACAACCACCCATTGTACATTATTTACATAGGTATTAGGAAGGTAGGCAATTTATGTAGGTAAGTAGATGGCCAAAAATCTATTTAGTTTGGTTTAACTTAATATGGTCACCTACTTACCTACCTATCATAGTTTAGGGCCTAGCTAATAACCTACTAGTTATAAGTATATTATTTATTTACCTACCTAACCTAACCTTGCTACCTACTAACCTACCTACCTAGATGCTAATAGGTACCTATCTTAGCTAGCCTATCATATTTTAGTTCATTTACCTTATATTTTAACTCCACTTAACCTACCCTCCTACCTAATTTACTTAGCTTAATTTAGCTTATCCAACCTATTTAACCTAAGTTACAAAGGCTAGCTAGTATCCATGTAGGTAGCTTAGTCTACTTAATGTAACTTAACATATTAGTTAATTGTTAGGTAATTATATGTTGCCTATCCTAACGTTGTTTAATTAGTAAATATCATAACCTACTAGCTAATTAAGTAAACATAGTTCGACAATCCTAGTGTTGCCTATCTAGAAACTAGCATAATATAACTAGCTACAAGTAGTGAATAATAGACTATTCTAACCTAAACTAGCTTAGGATAGGCTAGGATATTTGGACCATAGATTTTATTTACATATTGATTATCACTAATGGTAATAAATATTTGTACACTTTGATAAGCAATTAGAATAGTAAAGATGCCAATGTTGTGATTTGATCATTTATGTATAGTTGTTAGAAAATATTAGTTGCAAATACCATTGCAAAAACAACTTGGATTTCATTCATCAATTGATGCCACCAATAATGGATGACATATATCCTCACTTTTCATCAATCTTTTCATTTAAATTTGTGGTAGTCACAAATTGTATTTGCATATATGACTAAAATTTGGATCCATTCATAATGTAACTACATATGCAACTTTAACACTTACAACTATGGTGACAAATAGGATTGCTATAAGTGTAATTGCAAAATGGGTTGATTTGAACACTAGCCACACTTTAGTTGCAAACATAAGGTCAAATGGACAAGATTTCTTTTAATGTCATTATTTTAAAAAAATAACAACAAATTTTTCTCATTGTAGATCAACACATTTTGTTGTCCCCCATCACTTCTTCATTAATTACAAAAAATAATATTCTTGTTGCACCCCATCACTTTGTTCATCATTTGATTTTTATTTATTTTTTCTATTGCATTCTAGTGTCCTTGATGGTCTCCATTCATTCCTTATTGTGTACCATCATTAACCCCCATTGTTCCTTGTCATACTTTAGGACATACATGGGAATTAAGTTTGGCAACCTTATTATCCACCTTCTCCAATTTTTGCCAAGGATGTTGAGAGGGACACATTAGGTTTGTTATATTGTTCTGTAAGTGGAATTCGATAGGTCCAAGTTTACTAAAACCTTTCTAGAAATGCAAGTAAGTAACAAAACCCTAGGACTCGATTGTATGGTAGAATTGAATGTAAACGCATAACATAAAATAGATCATTTGGTGAAGGGGGTGTAAACTTGGCACCAACGAAACTTTTTTTTGTGTACACTTAGTTTTGGGTCTTTGAAGTGTTTATGGTGTAAACTTTCCTTTGTTCAACAAAAGCTTTTAAGTTTTCTTATGAACTTGATCCAAGTTTTGTAAGCTTTTCACTCTTATGGTTCTTCAAACAAACTTCAACACATTTTTTAACCTTGACCAAACCAAAGATCATTTTAAAATTGTGATCCTTCACACAAAAAATCCAAAGAGTTTTTTAGTGATTTCAAGCATTTAAAAAAAAAGAGAAATTCATTTGAATTTAAGCAACTTCGTGCTCACCTTTGTGTGAAGATTTAAAAAATGACTTTAAAATGACTACTTTTGTTGGGAGCGAATTGTGTTACTCATCATTTTATTTATTTATTTATTTTTTGTGAATGAAAAAAAACCTTGTTTGCATTTTCTATAATGGAATTTGTTTTTTTGGTTTACTCTTTGTTTTTTTTCTTGTCTTTTTTTTTTTCACACCTACAAATTGTAAATCTTCCTTTTCTTTGTTTACATTTGTATAGGTGATAAATTCTTACCATTTAGAGACCTACTAGTTATAGTTCTGGGAAAATTTCTAACTTTAGATTTCACTCAACATTTTCATCAAACAATTTACATTCTCATACCATGTTAAGAAATAAGAGACCATAATTGCAAATATAGATAACTTTATTACACATCAAAAGATGATGTGTTCACATACATGGAACATAATTAAGATCAAGAATATATCAACCAATGTTTTGAAATCTACAACCAAAACACAAAACTTGCAATAATGAAAATATTTCATAACCACCAAGATCAATCAACTAGGAAAGCAAAACAAAAAAAAAAACCAACTAAACTTGGGTTTTATGTTGTTGGACATTATAAATGAAAATGAAATGGTGAAAAAGTTGGGTTGATTTTGTGGAAATTAAGTTCCATTTGGATGAAAATATTAAATGGCACTGCATGCAACTTCAATTGAAGTCAAATTCTTAAATCAAATTCAAATACATTGAACATAGTTCAAATCCTTAAATTGAATTGAACAAAATATTTTTTTCATGTAAATTTGCTAGGGTTAATGTTCTCATTGAAATTTCAATTGAATTCAATTTGTTTAAATTGAATTCTTTTGATAATTTGGTTAAATTCTACCAAATTATGAACCTTCAATTATGAAAAGACATATGTTAATTTACCTTTTATATCCAATAGGTGAGTTAGAAAAAAGAGAGAAATAGTTTGGCTAGGAATTCCATATGAAATGTTTATCATATTTGTCAAGTTCATTATTATATTATTGAATTCTATACTTGTTTCTAGTGTTTTGTTTTTTGAAAAATTTCTGCAACTTGGAGACAAAAAAAAACGGTTGATTAATCTAACAAAGGGATTTTTGAGACTTTTAAAAACAAATTCATCATATTTGGACCAAAAAAACTTTGAAGTCACCAGATTTAGACAATGTGTTCTTGTAGGTTGCAGAACTAGGCAAGATTCCAAAAAAGATCTAGTAGTCCATTAGGACAATCACCATTTACTGCTAATTAATGTTGAGGATCCTAGCTTGTGCACGTACTTGAGAAATTTGAAAAAAAAACACCACTTGTTTCATCTATAACAACTTTAATTATCATCATCGTTGGAATTAAGAAAATAAGATAATCAAGTGAATAATTAACTAATAATGACGAACATGGGGTGTGACAAGCGTGGGAATGCTTGAGCTTTAAGGTGGCCCACAAAGCATTTTTGACATAAGAGAGGGTGGACATAAAGATATGTTGTATTCTCTTCCTTTGGGTTGCTAAAATAAATTACAAAAGTTGAACTTAGGGAAAGGATATGGGATAAAGTGAGGAGCTATTTCGAACATGTTGAGGAACTCATTGGGAACTTGGGGAACATGTTGAAAACTTTGTGGGGAACTCATTGGGAACAAAACAATTTCAACAACCCCCCCCCTTGGAGACTCTCCCACAAAAGAAAAACACTTCGCCCATGGGTGCATGTTGCCTTTGCCTCATTGGCTCCCAGAATTTTTTTGCTAGGCTAATGGTAAGGGCATGAACTATGAGTGTGTATTGTGAGTAGTGTTGATCAACTCACTTGAATGCTTGGGTAGGGGCTTGCACATAATAAACAATGGGCAATGGATAAAAAAATCTATTTGGGGGCTAAATTTGCTTTGTTTTGTATGTGTACTATTGTGGGATCTATTGAAGGCCTAATTAAAAACCTCAAAGAGGCCTAATCAACAACAAATGAAATCAATGGAACAACTATGGAGTTAGAGAACATTAAGGAATGCTGAATGTGTGGTTATATATATATATATATATATTTGGCGAAATATCATTGAATGGTGATGAAGTTTTTTTACTTCCTTGAAATAATGTCGCCAAATCTGCCCAGGGAATCTCAGTGTTTCCTTTTAGGAATTTCTGTTTGTGGCTAAACTGGTAATCATTCATTGGAAGATGTACAATAAGTGGTGATCATCCCTAGAAAGATTTAGCCAAATCTGGCTATAAAAAATCAGAAATAAAATAGAAATCTTTAATTGTCCTTTTATATGTTTGGCTACACAATGACAACCACATATCTGAATCTGGCATCTTTTTCATTTTTTTTTCTTTCTTCTGATGACTGAAAACCTTCAAAATCGCATTTAAATTTTATTTTTTTATTATTATTTTTTTTGGCAATATATCACTAGTGAAAAGCAAGTCTGCTAGTGATGCTTGCCACTAGTGTTTTTTTATTGGTGAAATTTTGCCAAATTTTGACCTGAAAGATACAATTTCAACCAGCACAAAGGATTTCCCAAATTTGCCATATTTTGAAAAAAAAAAAAGAAGTTTCCATATTGCCAGATTTTTATGATAAGTTCCAGTAGGTAGACAAGAACATATGGGAAGTATTCTGTTTATTTTTCTACTTTCATATCTAGTCTGTAGCCAAATCTGGCTAAATCTTCTTACAGATGATGACCACTTCAACTAGCTGCTACATCACAAAATTGAAACAAAAAAAATACTGGCTTCATTTAAGGCTTCGGACAAAACAATTCCTCAAATGCAGGGCAATGTTTTAAAGCTTGGAAATTTGTATAGCTATACACCATGTGCATAGCTTCTTCTTGTGCATAACTAATATTCATGGTTACAGATTCTAGTCTTTGGGCCATCAATGTTTTGTAGGTTTTGGTTTTGATTTTATTACAATTTTTTCATGGGATACAAATCCATGTTTTGTGAGTTTTGGTTTTCAAATTGATCACAATTTTTTCATGGGATATAATAAATTCGTGTGTTTTGTATGTTTTGGTTTTTCAATTTTATCACAATTTTTTCATGGAATATAAATTCATGTGTTTTGTACGTTTTGGTTTTCATTTTATCACAATTTTGTCATGGGATACAAAAAATCCATCTGCCACATGCAATGTGTGATTCTGAATCGTTGCAATATTTCAAGTGTTATTATAAGCCCAAGTGTTGATGGAATATTTTGACGTGTGAGAAGCCCAAATGTTGATATACTTGAAAAAGTAGAACTTCTATTGAAAACCAATCAATTTGAATGCTTTGCACATGCACTCATTGTTTTATATTAATTAATTGAGGGTGCCTCACAAATCCAACCATTTTTTTTTGTTGCAATGAGCCAACTTGATTGACCCATTGCAAAAAAAAAAAGTTGAAACTGTGGAGGCTTCCCAAAATAGAAGATTCTACAGAAAGTTGGAGTGCCCTTTCCCTTTGGCCCACCTATATAGGTGAGAAGGGGAGGACTTTGGACAAAACATATGGGATTAAAGTGAGGCACTATTGGGAGCACCCTTGGAGAACACATAGGGAACATATTGGCAATCTGATGGGAACCCATTGGGAACTTGAAGGGAACATGATGGGAACAAAAGAAAAATGTTGAGCCTTCCCATTGGCTGCATGAATAAATTTCTATTTCCAAAACTGTTTGTTGCCATTTTGAACGTGTGCTAATACCTCCATTATCAACTGAGGGTACCTATTAAAAATAGTGTACACTTGAGTAGTCAAGCTTTTGGCCTGTTTGCATGAATCCTCCTCTCTCTAACTTTGTTTTTCTTCCCCAGTTAAAGCCACAAAAGCTGGGGAATCTTTGATTTTCCATCACTGGTATCCCGTAGTTATTGAACCCCATGTATTGCATGTGAGTAAAGTTCTGAAGTTCATAGAATTTGTTATGTCGAATCGCAACCGAGATATCAAGGATAAATCGATAACCTATCATGTAAACCCTCCTACTTTCACCTCAAACCACCTATGAAGCTGGGTGAGTATAATAAAGTTATTCGTAAATTCAAGCAAAGACAGCACCAGAACCCCCTGGGGTACTGTGGCTATAAAATGTTCTTGTGCCTAGTGCATTTAACCCTGAGTCTTCCATTTTTCATACACTTATTTGATGCAATTTCATGACTTTGTGGACAACTTCCAGTATGGGATGAAGCATCAAATGAGGGGTGCAACTCAGGCCCAACAGGGCATGACTTTACAGATAACTCTAATAGAGTTTTCATGAGGTCACCATGACTTCACACCCTCTTTTTGGGCCTCATTTCACCCCCATCCCCTCTTTGAGTGAGGTCTGCCAAGTAATGAAATTTTATTAAATCTGGGTATGAACTGCTGAAACTCAGCATTAAATGCACAAGGTTCAAGAGTAATTATTGTGGTTGGACAGGTAGCAGAAGTGAAAATATATGTAACAGGAGTGGAGGGGCTGATGGAAGAGGGGGTCAAAACAGGATGAAACTCAGTTTACCACCAAAAAAAATTGGTGCTTTTCTCAGTTGCCCTCCCCCCTTAATGCTAATGTACTTTTTTGCTGGTTTTTTTTGAATCTCACCCGGTTTTGGACCAAACTCAGGGTGCTGGTGCTGTGTTTTCCTCACTTTACCGAAAACTCTAATAGCTTAAGTTCTTTGGAAATTTAACTCACTACTATGTCTGTAGGTAAGCAAGTAAAGCACTAGGTGGTAGGTAGATACATGTGGATGGTTAGTACATGTGGTTAACCACTCTGATGAGGTATGGGACAACAATACAATGAAAAAGTGTTTTGTGTCCACATGCCATCCATGCTGTGTGGGGTGGTGGTGGGTGGTGGATGGTGGTTCACTCTGGCCCACAGAGCGATAGAAGAGAGATGATCACAAACACAATTCAAATGTGCACAATAAAAACACATTTCTATTTGATATAATAAAGTTATCTCTGAAGTCAGGAAAAGACGCACCGAAACCCTCTCATAGGGGATGAGATTTCAAAAAACAGGAAAAGTCATGAAGTCACCATGTCTTTCACCCTCTCTTTGGGCCTCCTTTCACCCCCTATCCTCTTTTGGCGTGAGGTCTGCAAAGCAAGGAAATTTTATTAAATCTGGGTATGAAATGCTGAAACTCATATGTCTGAAATAATCGTTATCTTGCAAGAAATAAAGTTTGGGCAAGATAGAAAAATCTGGATTTTTGTAACCTTGTCAAGATGTGTTCACTTTCTACATTTGTCAACACAGGGATTTGGGTGGTACAGGTTGTTGTGAGAGGAAAGTTTTCAGAGATGGGTAGTGTATTGGCCTTCGAAGTTCACGACATACAATCGACTTTAAAATGTTGTCTTATGGTAGATATTATGTTCCAACTTTATAGTGCAAGTGGCCCTCAAAGTCGCTTTAGTGATAAGAAATGCAAAAGCAAAAAAGTGGTATGAAAAGCTCATAAGTGCAAAGAAATGTTCAATTTTGGGCCATGTAATAATATTTTGGTTTTCATTTACACATGTCATGATATTACACTTGAAGAACTAATTTTTTTGGTGGCTATTGATAATCAAAAAATTTGGGCAACTTTGCATCTTCATTACTAATGCCACACATGCTTGAGGTGCCTGAGGATTTTTTGCAGAGTGCCCAATGTTTTTGGGCAGCAATGAGTCCTTTCAACCTTAAAAAATCCTCAGAGGAAGTTTAAATTTCAGAACTGCCCGAAATGTTTTCGAACATCTTTGGAAAAACATTCTCCTCAATATTTTCAAGCATCAGAATATTTCAAGTTCCCAAATTTTGGAGCAGAAATGAATTTTTTTCAACCTATATAATCTGCCCGAAATTATGGTGAAAATTGCCTGAATTGCCAAACAAAATTCTCAGGAATTCTCCATAATGTCCAATTTTTTGGGCAGCATGAAAAATATTCTGAACTTTCCCGAAGCTGAATAATTTTTTGGGGGTAGTTTAGAAAACCTCAATGTGGATGGTTGAATGTAGGGTTAAATTATCTATCCCCTTTGTGTGAACAAGGCATGGATTAGTTTATTCCTTATATTTTAATCATTTTAACCCCCAAAAAATTCAAATCACCCCCAAATCCCAAAAGATTTTTTGGATAAGTTCCAGCAGGCAGCCAAGAATATAGAAGGATTCTGAATTTTTTTTCTACTTTCATATTACATAGCCAAATTTGGCTAAACTATCTTATAGATGATCACCACTTCAGCTACATCACAAAATTGAAAAAAATAATCCTACTCGTCACACACATGAAAACACACACACACACACACAAATGAACAAAATAGGTACAAACTTCCCATTCACATTGAACTAGATTTCAACCACAAAACAAATCCTTCAAAAAAAACCAAAAAAATCTGCAATAAAAAAACCTTGACATTGTGATTAAACAACTACCAATTTTTTAAAGCATGACTGCTGAAGTCAAAACCTAGAATATTGGCTTTTTACTAATTAAAATAAGGTTTTTGAGCAACTAATAATTTACTTTGTGGGCACATTTTTGGATATTAAACAATTCCTTAGATCATGGAGATAATGCTTCACCATTCATTCTACTTGCCCAACCAAATGCAGTAGAACTCTAGGCCAAAGAATCTGGGTCCACCACTTAGTTAACTTGTCTCCTAGATGGGCTAGAAATAGATTTGTTTTTGGCTCAAGTTGACCCAATGCAAAAAGACCTTGAGCTAAAAATCTACTTGCAAAACCCAATGCACACCCTTGAAACCCTATCATTTCCAAGTGGTTTCAAGTGTTCACTAGTGATAGATTGCTTTTCCAAGCACTCTTTTTCCCTACCAATCTGTCAACAATTCTCAATTGATTCCAAAGGCTTAAAGACACGTACACATGCATTCGACTGCTAAAAGGCTCCACATCGTGCATTGGAGGTTTGTTTTGTTGTCTCTAAAGTCATCCCAAACACAATGCAAGTTGAGATTACGTATTCCGGAAAGACAGGATTGCACTACTTTGTAATTGGAGAGACACATCTCAAGTTGTGAGGCACGAGCCAACTGGCTTACCCTTACCCTTCAATACACTAGACTCAGGACGGGGTAGCATGTGGATGACACATTTTGGTTGAATCCCAATCCCATAGCTAACTGCAATGGTTAGCTATGTACTGACCGTCCACATTGATCTGCAGACCTAGCAGCCATTAAGTGCATTACCCCATACTCACCTTTATAATAATCCAAGTTGAGGCTAATGATAACCACCTTTTCATATGGTACCCCACCAAGCATCTACCCCACTTTCTTCCACAAAAAGCTTAATATTTTCCAGGTTCAAAGAAACTCTAATGCACCAATGTGTCCTTTGACATGAAGTGTTTGGAGCAAAACACGGGTTTTGGTTGTCATAAAGGATATCTGACAAGGTAATAAAGCTGAGCATGAGAAGCCATTTTGGGATTGCCTAAATTAGGAAAGGAAGAAGGCCATGCAAATCTCGGTCTTGCAACTTTTCAAATGTTATGGAAGATTTGCATTAAATGGTGGGGGGCCAGAGAACATGGTTTTGGTGATCACTTGTCAATGTGCTGGTCACAATAGCCGTTGCTATCCCTCCCCCAATAGCCAACCTAGCCTTTGACAACAAAGCTAGTTTTCACCGCCATGGATGTGTACTAGGGTTGAAATAAAGACCTTTAAAAAAAACCGAAGGTCCCATGGGTGTTGTGGACAGGTACCTGTGGCTATTGGGAGAGACGACAACAATTGCTATGGCTATTGTGGCCAGCTCATTGATGAGTGATCACAAAAGCTATGTTTGATGAGCAAAGAGGCTGATGACACATTTAATTTGTTGCTCTAAACAGTTTAGGGAAGACTTGTTGACACATTCTTTAAGCTTGTCTTTCAGTGCTCTTTTTTGCATCCTAGCATGTGAATTCATGTAAAATGGTGATGTCTTGTTTTGCAAATTTCATTTTATTTAAATTATAAGTTAGGTCAAAATCACGTGACTCTATACAAGATTAATCATTATCCGCCAAGAAATGCACTGGATAGGATGATAGAGCTCGTTTTTCGAGGGAGGGAGGGAGGGAGGGAGGAGCATCTCACGTTGTTTAGTGCTTGCTTACCATAGTAGCAAGTGCCCACTTGTCATGGGTTTGACCTCAAGCTGTTCTACCTTCTCACCAGGGATTGAGAATCCATTTTACATCCTTCTAGTTTTGCAATAGTTCTGCTAGAAAGAGCATCTCCAGCGGTGCTCAGTATGTGACCCTGTGAAAATATTTTTCACATCCAGGTTGAGTTATGCGCTCTTTTGCGAACGAACTCATAAAACTGAAACTGGGACACTATATAGGCGGAGGACTAGTGATAGCAAACCACCTGGACGAGTCATTATCATGGACCAATCAAAAGAACTGAGCAGCAATTTGTTTTTCGGCGGGTGCACAGCTTTACTGCGCCCTTTACCGACCACGGCCAAAACATTTTTCTGAGCCAAACCAGCATACATTGGATTTTCTTCATCCAATTTTACTGTGGAGAATCACATACCTAGCACCGCTGGAGATGCTGTTCCAGCAACAAAAACAAACAGCACATTACAACTTCAACCCTTTCCGGCAGGTGGTATCAGGAGGAGGGTTTGTGTGTGTGTGCCCCTCAATCAAAATCAGAGGAGCACATGTTAAAGTTCCAAATTCGTGTTCATTTGCTTGTTTCAATTTTACCTTGTCTTTTGCATCCAGGCCACATGCAAAAGACATGCAACATTTGTACATCTCCTAGTTCACTAAGGCATCTATTAAAAAGAGTTTGAACAATGCACTCCTATTTGAACAATCTCATTGGTCACAAATGTTTTTTCTTCAGTCCTATGCGCAAGCTTATGAGGCTAATTATTACTTACTAGAGAGAGCGGGTCTGGAGATGGTGGACTCTGCTAGGTGAGCATGCCCTGGGTGAGCCTGTTAGAGCGAGAGCTTACAAGCTCACCTTGAGTGTGCGCACTTGACAGAATCCACTACCTACAGGCCTCTCTTTAGCATTAAAGCCAGCCATCGAATGGCATTGAAATGCTGGAGACTACAAGGGAAATTACTTTGCAGAATGCACCAGCCACAAAAATCAGCAGGCTGGCCCAGTTCTGTAGCAATAAATAGTTGAAAAAGGGATGAATTGGCAAGCCCTAACTAAATAAACAACATTTAAGTGAACAGTCTGTACTAAAGAAAACTCCTCAAAACAAATAAAAGGCACCCATTCTAGAACAATCCCATTGGGAACATAGCCTTCTTTTTCTTAGCATCTAGCAGAGGCACAAAGCTTATTCCACATACCTTGTATGTTTGTGTATATTTTCTACAATAATACTATAACCCTTGTCCCGAGTATACCTGACTGAACAAGAGTGACGATGAACATCCAAATTAACCTCCAAGAACACAGCTTGATTTGGGTATGCAAATTAGTCCACTAGTCATACAAATTAGTTAATCTCATGCAAACTAGTCGACTAATGTCATGAAAATTAGTCCACTTTAATCTCAAGCAAATTAGTCCACTAATCTCATGCAAAATAGTCTATTAATATGAGTTAGAGTCATGATCTAGGATGGCGTATTGGAGTTGAATTTCTGTTTATGGACATCTTCAGCTCATCTTCTTCTGCCTCTTTTTGCAGACTGCAGGATCTTCTAGTGGACCCAGCTCTTGTGTCCTTCAAGGCCTGATCTGCTTCCTAGTCTCTCATGTCTCGCTTCATAAATACTACAACTCTCGAGAACTTCGAGGTATTCTCTTCTCCAGCTCTCCGTGCACGTGTACTAGTCAAGCTCGTTTTCTAGGGAGCTGTCAGGACTCAGCTTCTGCTGCTCAAGAAACAGAGCTGCTGGTCTGTATAAAAAGCTCAAATACGTACTAGAAGGAATCAGAGCAGAGTTGCAGAGCTCTGAGAATTAGGATCAGCATGGCATCCAAACACGAGAGTAATAATAGCCATGTTGCAGAAGAGGGGCGTGAGCATCAACTCCAGAAGGACTACAAGGACCCACCCCATTCACCACTGGTGGATACGGGGGAGTTCCTTCGTTGGTCTTTCTACCGAGCTGTAATAGCGGAGTTTGTTGCGACTCTGTTGCTTCTGTATGTCACCATCACCGTTGTCATTGGAGCTACCCGCGAAGCTCCGAATTGTGGGGGCGTGGGTCTTCTGGGAATTGCTTGGTCTTTTGGTGGAATGATCTTCGTCCTTGTCTACTGCACCGCTGGTATCTCAGGTATAAAATATATGTCTAGTTCGTGCTGCCACCGGCACTAGCTGATTCTTCACAAACTAGAGCTTGCTTTCTAGTGATCATCAATATCATGGTCCGAAGGTTCTTTTTCCATTAGGTTGCTCTGATCACGTCAAAGTGATCACAGCAGCCTAACGGGAAAGCCACTCTCGATATAGGGCCTTGTTTCTTGCTACTTGCAGCATAGTCGCTTTGAAACCATTGGAGAGAGTTGCAAGTGATCGACTAGTTGAAAATATGCAGTTAATCATGTTAGGAACTCTGGTACACATGTTTTTAAGCATGAAGAGAAGAACAGATGTCATTTTGTGGCGAGTATTCACAGTTTGACCTCACAGCTCTCACAAGCTCCTGCAGTTGGTCATTGCTTGACCGGTAGAGCTATGAGATGACTGTGAGCACAGCTAGACGAAAAACCTTAATGGAAAGCTGCTCTGATCACATGAGGAGCCTAATGGAAAAATATTTCCTAATTTTTTAATGTGGTAATTTTTGCATCTGCTGCTGCTGCTGCTGCAGGTGGGCACATCAACCCAGCTGTAACATTTGGGCTGTTCCTGGCAAGGAAGGTGTCGCTTAACCGAGCTCTGGCATACATAGTTGCGCAATGCCTGGGTGCCATCTGCGGTGCAGGATTGGTTAAGGGCTTCCAGAAATCATTCTACGAGGAGTATGGTGGAGGGGCCAACCATGTGCAACCTGGTTACAGTGTAGGTGCTGCTTTGGGTGCTGAAATCGTTGGCACTTTCGTGTTGGTGTACACCGTGTTCTCTGCCACTGATCCCAAGCGCAATGCCCGTGATTCCTTCGTACCTGTATGTCTTTCTCTCTCTCTTTCTCTCATGGGCGTCAGATAAAAATGTTGAGTTTTCTATATATAATCATGAGATCCAGACATGAACAATAGGACTAGCTTTCTCAATAATCATTTGCTCTCACAAGCGAGTTCAGTTTGAAACTATCTGCTGGAGAACAGGAGGCTTATTAATATCTATCTCGTGAATCTACAAGAGAATGTGGGTTTTCTCACACCAAAAGTCAAGGCCCTCATAACAAATGTGTGAGACAATTTTCTTTTGGAATCATCCATTAGAATGTACAATATGTGGTGTCTATTGTGGTATATATTTATATTCAAATAGCAATTTGAGAGCTGAGGCTTAATTTTGTGTGAGAAAAAACACATATTCTCTTATAGTGCTTACAGAGGATGGGTGCTGGAAACTTGATCTTCTAGCATTAATTTTTCAAGAAGAAAATATGCACAAATAGAAACAGGCAAAAGAAGAAGAAAGTCTCCCACAAAAACAATAAAGAGATTGAACTTGTCTAGTCCAAGAGAAAATTTGGGACTCCTTGAAAAGACATGAAATTAAAAGCTTTGGAATGTAAGTACTCAAAGTAGCAAATTTGTGTCTGTAGTTCAATCTATATAATAATAAAAAGAATGATGTCCATGAGTCCGTTTCATGACCTACCTCTTTCGAAGCCTAACTACCTCACTCTTTTCCCCTACCCTCACATACATGAAAAGGCAAATTAACATGCGCCTTTTCTTATTATGTTAATTGAAAAAAAATGCTCACTTGATTCCAGTGACGAGTAATAGAAAGTGATACATGAGAGATTTTTTTGGAATCATTAGTATAATCGTCCATGGACCATTCTAAAGACAATTTCAGAAATAACTACCTCATTTTCAAGCCAACTACTTCATTGCTTTCTTAATAACTACCTTCATTTTACAATTATCTCACTCTTTTTTCCTATCCACCAAGATGGATATGAAAAAAAACAAATTAACATGTGTCTTTTCATGTCCATGTGAAATATATATTAAGTAAAATTAAATTTAACATTGACATAAATAACAATGAATCATTCAAAACCATATGAAAACATAAGAAAAATATATATATATATATAGTTGATAGTGTGCGCCAAGCTCAAATGATCTACTAATAACGAGGCGATGATCTGCATTATTATATCTTGCATGACTAATTAATTATATGGTGATTTAACTCTCTCTCTCTCTACATATATAATATGTGCAGGTATTAGCGCCACTACCCATTGGATTTGCCGTGTTCATGGTTCATTTGGCAACCATCCCAATAACAGGAACCAGCATCAACCCCGCACGAAGCTTTGGCCCAGCAGTTATCTACAACCGTCACACCGGTTGGCACCAGCTAGTAAGTAAATCCATCTATTGCAAACTGAAACACCTATGAATCAGAGCAAATTTAAGTTTAGATTCTCACATGATGTGGGATAGATTACTTAAAAAATATTTAATGCTTTTTCACTGTTTATGAATACTCAACAATAAATTCAAATAAATTATCTTTGATTAAATTTTTTAAATTAATTTCATAAGGAAATTATTTTTCATATGTTTTTAATTTTCTTGGGGATGGTGTGTGTGTGTGTGTGTGTTGCAGTGGATTTTCTGGGTAGGACCATTGCTGGGAGCTGCATTGGCAGCAGCTTATCATCAACATGTGCTGCGAGCTGGGAAACTGAAAGGCTTCCTTTTCAGCTCTGCTGAAACCTAACTCAAAGATCGTTGGTGAAAGGTGTGTGGAAGGGTTGTGCACAAGTACTTTTTATCCGCTGAAAAGCTTTCTGTGAAGCATAACAAGTTTAGTGTTCAAAGTAGATCAGCCTGGGTGATGATCTAGTTTCTATGGAGATATTTAGTGAGTGAACACCGTTAGCTAGATCTAGAATCCCAAAATACAGACTCAAAAAACTGACCTCTCACCTTCTGTGAATGCATCCTATCTGTACTTGTTGATTGGGTTCAAGAATTGTGTGATTAGAACGTTGCATCTGAATTCAACACAACAAAATGCATCCACACATTCTTTCACACTAACGTTGGGAAAATAATATGAGGATGCTATGTGCATTGGAATAAGGTCATCTTCCACAATCTATTACACCTCACAAAGTTTGATATCTATTAACCAAATTTAAATATTTAAATAAATTTCACTGTACTTACAATGTAGGAATACAGTTAATACAATAAAACAAAGCATTCAAGATGGTTTTTTTCCATTTTTTTCTATGTTTATTTCAATATCATAAATTCAACTTTCAAATTTCAGATTACAAGATTTTAAAGCTTTTTCAAAGGTTTGTTCAAACATGAAAGTAATGGAAAGTACAACTTTGTATTCATTCAAAAGCTTGTTTTCATAACTTTTAGAATGCAAGAATGATATCAAACTTTGAACTGGAAAAGACACATAAAGGTGCCTTGTAAAATTTGCAATTGGAACAAAAATTTTGTGTTGTTTTTGGGGTTTATTGTAATACTTTTGTGATGTTGATTAAGTATATTTATTACCATAATAGGTTGGGGAGGGGGGAGGGGGGAGGAAAACCTTTTTTCAGATAAAATATTGTTTTAAATCTGTTCTCATAAAAACCTAAATTTGAAATTTGGTTAAGTAAATAGTTGAGAGACCTGGTGCAAACAACAACAACAACAACAATCCCAATTAACTAACCCCCTTCCTTCACACCAAAACACTCATGCATGCCACAGACCAGATCAAAACTTCATTTACCCCACAAATAATATGCTCTCAAAATTTTCACCCCATGAGAGATAGATACAAAATTGATCAAATTTCACAAATGCACACAATTAACTTTTTGTCTAACATGGCTTGTATGGTGTTGCTTCGACCTTTTAACCCTAGCTCCAATGCTGGTGATTACCAAAGGGGAAGCAATACATCTTCACATAGAAACTTCTATTTTGGGGAGCTTCCTTTGATGTGCAATCACTAACTCTAGTGTAGATAACTATCAGCCAAATTCACCACAAAGTGAGTGTCAATACAGGCCTTTTGTCTAGTGTTGAAGTTGGGATGAAAGTAGAATAAAATAGACAATGTAAATCAGAAGCACTAATGATATAACATGTAAATCATTTATAGATAGCTGATGCAACAATTTTGGATTGCATATTTATCAAATTTCATTAGCCTTTTAGAGAATGACACATTGAGCTTCAACTTAATAATGGATCAAAATACTAGAGTTGAATACAAATTATTTATTGAAAATAAAATTTCAGTACCTATTGTACTTTTCACCTTGATAGTTTTCTTGGTTTAAAAATGTACAAAATCATAACAAAAGTAACCTCTTTTCTGTTATTTTTTCTTACAGTTAATTATTTCATGTAAAAAATATGCTTGATTTATACTTTCAAATTTAATTGATATATTATTTAATTCTCAAAAAATAAAAATGTATAGTAATTTAAATTCAAAAGACAAAATTCATATGACCTCTGTATCCATCTAGGCTGGATTCCATAACATGAAATCAAATTCAAAGCCTTGGTGTTTGGGATGTCACTCTTTGCATCTCTCCAAAACTTGTTCATAAAAAGTATTTCTTCATACTGAAGTATCATGAATATTCTTGCAGACTTTTTGATTTTATTCCAATATTTTTCGGTAATAAATAGTTCAAGATGCTCCAAAGAGAAGTCACTCTTTTGACCTTTTGTTAATTAGGAAGTCACAAAATATACAATCCCAAATCCTATATTCCTTTGGATGCAACATTTTATTATTCCAGTAGTAGTTTCCACTAATAGTTCAAAAGGTTCCAAACTTCAAAGAGAAGTCATTCTTATGACTTTTGTAATTTAGGATATCACAATGTGAATCACAAATGTACCATCCAATATCTTCATTTAGATGTCAAATTGATAGAACCTTGGATATATGGTGTTCATTAAAACCACGTTGGGTGCTTTGATGGGGGGAAGGACAAGTACTAGTGTACCAATTCCATACGGCTAATAGGGTATCTCTTTTGAAAACTGCTCAATTTGGATGAAATGACAATTGGAAGTCATTCCTATATATACCTTCTAGGTGAGAAAAACTCAAGTTTTTCATCCAAGTGCAACAAGTAGGTACATAAAGCTTTCATTCTGGAATGAGGCAAACAGCCAATCACATCTTTTTGTTGAAATCTCAATGCCATGATTCATAAAGTGGACCAATAACATTAACAAATATGAGATATTCCTCCCTAAAAATTGTAAGGAGTGTCTTGCTAGTGTGGCGGCGCACCATTCAACTAGAATTGAACTTCTCAGTTATATCATGTATCTTGGTGCCTTCTGATATTTCCACATCTCACTAATTCCTTTTCACACTTTCTTGGTTGCTAGACCACCACCTCACGCTCTTCTGCTTCCCATCAATGTTTTTTTTTCCATTTTTGCAAAGTAGCCAGTGTGGCCACCTGTAATGTACAGTTGGTGCTGCTCTGGCTAAAAGTAAGCTGGTGTAAGAGTTTTTTATGGCCCCACAAGCATATTATTTATATAAACCTGGCTGTCACTACAATTTTTATGAATTATTTGACCCCTTCCCAAAATTGTTGGGTGAAAAAAGCTGGCTAGATCTAAAATGAACATAGAATTTTTTGGCTATTAAGTAATCATATTTGGAGATTATATGACAAAGTGTGAAATGTTGTTGTAATTTGGCAACTACTTGGGGCAAACTGTGGAATTTTCAAGGATATTGATTCATTTGAATGCACTAAAAGCAACTCCTAACATTAATGAACACAAGCACTTGTGGGGGGATTGAACCCCTAAAATTGGCCTTCTTAGCACAAGTGGCCTACGATATCAATCAAGTTAGCATACGATTCCAACTTCATAAATTAATGCAAGAAGAGAAACTATTGCAATTGGAGTCCAGAAAGTTGGTAGAAAGTAAAACAACCATTAAATTCAACAAATGGAACAACACATTGAAAAGGGCCAAAAAACTTTGTCTTTATAAAAACATAGCCTGCAACTCAACAAACCACAAATTTTTTTGTTGTTGTAGAAACATTATTAACAACTCCACAAAACAACTACAGCTTAACCATCAAAGTAATAGCGATGTCGTGCTACTTTCCACTACTCAATACATTCAACATAGGGGAAATTCTCCAAAGTGTAAAATTGTTGTGCAAGCATGTGCACAATAATTGGGAGATGAGTAGTGAGCTTGTTGCGAAGCTTTGACTTCATAAAAACTAAAGTTGAGAAGCATCTCTCATCCTCCACACTGCCTATTATCTATACCATGACCAATTTAACCAATTTAATGTACTCAAGGAAGCTAGGTACCAATATCCAAAATGCTATCACAAGGCATCACATTCTAGTTAATGGATTAGTGTCAAAAAGGGGCACCATACAAGCTGTTGCATTTGACCTCATTGTGAGCTTGAACATGCCTTGCTAGTAGTCAAGATCAATAACATTTAGGAGTTCTTACACCTGAACCTCTTGTTCATCCACCTTGCACATTGTTTTGCCATAACAAAAAGCTATTTTAAAAACCTAAAGGTAATTGGCAAAAGATGCATCAAAATCTGATTACAACCAATATTAAAGATACACAATCCCAAGATCATTCATGACACCATGGGCTGGAAACTTAATTTCCAACTCCCTCATCAAATTTTCTACAACTTTTGCCAAACCACATAAAAACCATGGACTTACATAAATAGGGAAAAAAAATGAAAGAAATCAACAAAAATAAGCACAAAAATAATGGAAATGTTTTAGGCCATTACATTTGCACTGGTTTTTCACCAGTGATTCAACAACAACAAAAACATCTTTTGTCACATATGATGGAAAGCCAGTCTCCAAATTTCAATACACTACCCAAATATGTTAGCCATTTGCCTCAAAGGTCAAATGTTGAACACTAGAATTCAAGTCAAGTACCCACTACATTTGGATGTTTTCATGCTTGAATTCCAACAATGATTTGAAAGCCCAAAAATTATCTATTGTGAACTTGGAGGTTTGATCACAATACATCATGTAAATGTCACCTTGACATACTTTAATAGCTACCATTAGATCACACACATAGACATCCCTTGTGCAAATTTAGTGAGGGCATGGATAGATTCTAGCACTGGTAGGATGCAAGCAAGCCCAAGCAAAACCTAGAGGTCACATAAATTTTCACAATTCAACTTGACTTGTTGATTGGTAGGACTATCCAAGGCCATCTTCACCAACAGAATCTTGTATTCTGCCATCACTTTCTTGGCACGGCTCAACATAGAAATCAATCTAGTTTTCACATCCCAAAGGATTTTATTCCCCTTTGTTTACATGAGTTTTGCCCATTTTGTGAACTCCAAGTGCCTTTTAGGTTAGTTGGCAAAATATGAATGCAAGGTTTGCAACAGATTTTCAAGTCGAATCACCAAAAGTAATCCTAATAAAGTTTGCACTACCAAATTGGTGTGGTGGGCCATACAATGGACCCCAATAGAATGAGGAACATAATCTCCTTGATTTGTTTTGTAACATTACTCTTGGTTCCTTGAAATATACACCATCAGCTTGAAAGCGATTAAACTTCTAGGCAATTTGGTCTCTTGCCACACCACCACCTATCATCAAAGCCTCCATAATAACCTTGGTCAGATTATCACTACTCGATCTTTCAATAACTTGGTCTAAAGAAATTAAAATCAAAATCCTTACCCAATTCTCCATTACATAACAGTGCACAAATAACCAAGATTAGTTATCCACTATAGAAACTTTATCACAACTGAAAGCCACATAGTGAGCAACCCCCATTGTTGCCCTGGTTATCTTCAAAACCTGTTGATGCATGAACTCTACCATTGTCCAACTAGAGTTCTCACTCCAATGTTTCTTCTTGTTTTCTGGCACTTGCAGGAATTTAAACAAAAGTTTCAAATTCCAACATAGGATGTCCTTGCTACAACAAATGCAACATAATGGCAAATTGGACCACTTTCCTTGCATTCTCTCTAGCCACACCATGTGTAACTTGAATAGTAATAGATTCATAGCCACAAAAAACAAACAACTTCTAGTAATTAGCATCCTACAAACCTTAGAGTAATACCAATCCCCTTTCTTCACATTAGTCCCAATAACCTTTGCAGCCTTTCTATGACTTGTATGTTTAGTCAAAAATCCCACTTAGTAGATAACACCTTATCTTTCCCCTTCACCTCACTACAAATTTTGCACTTGACACTGTGTAGACTACCATCTAACCTTACACATAGTTCTACCCAAGGAAGCTGAGTAACCCAAAAGTCTTGAAATTTTCTGGTTGTTTCATAGTTTCGTTTTTTGATTCACAGCTTTGACTTAACAATATATAGACCTTCTTCAGGAGGGTGGACATTAAGTAGACCTTCTTCTAGGGGGGGGTGATAAACTTTTTAAAGAACATAACATCATCATCATTTAGGTTTGATGGATCAAAAGTACCAAGAGAAAACAATGGAAGGGATGATATAAAAAGACCATGAGAAGAAGAAGCACCATTCTAATCACCAATTAAAAGAGGTACATCCATGGTAGATGGGTTCCTATTAGAATAGAAAAATTTGAACTTATAAGACTAGGGCAATTGAGGAGACATTGTCAAACCCTGATTTGGGTTTTGGACTTTTTATGGAACCCTAAACTGCACCTCTAGAGTTTGAACTTTTGTAATCTAGGAAACTTGAAAGAAGTTTAAAATGCAATGTGCAAATTGCATAAGCACAAGCCAATAGAAGTTATATCAAGTTGACAAATAATTAATAGTCAATAACATATATAAAAAAGGGGTTCTAGAATGTTAACCCAAATTGACCCTAAATTAGGTTATGGACTTTTTGTGGAACCTTAAATTACACCTTAGGAATCTAGACCTTTAAAATCTGGAGAACACATAAGAGAAACAATAATTGATTTGCAAGAAGTTGATAATGTAGTGTGTAGATTGCATTTATACAAGCCAAGAGAAGTTTTGTCTTGCTAACAAAAAAGCAATGGCCAACAACATATGAAAAAAGGAGGGGGTGGGTTTAGAATGCTTACCCAAATTGAAAGAAGTGCAAATGTGGTTAATTCGGTACACCTTAATTCTTGAATCTCAATTCCCTATTGCGTCCCTTCAAGACTCATTAGTCATAGTCCCTTACAAACTACAGTGGTGGACATGCAAACATGGACTTTAGAGTCTAGACCATTGATCAATTGAAAATCACAAAAACAAAAATGAGCAATCCTATAAAATCTAAAATACAAAATCCTATTCACCTAATACTTCCCATGGAGATTCAATATAGATTTTGACAATGGTCTCATGGATGTTCTTGGGATTCTGTAGGATTGTGATGCGCAAGAAATCTCCAGCAAGTCTTGTTGAAAAACACAAGCACACCAAGGTGGTTTAAAACTAATGACGCACACCATGCTTGCAATGGACCTCTATCCTACACATTACAATGAAGCACAAAAGTGCCTTAATGATTCAATACAAAATGCATAAAAGGATTTCAACAAATAAAGACAACAAGTTTGGAGGAATAAGTATTCCATCTATTGGCAAGAGCTTCAAGACAAACATCAATGCTGACTCCAAACAACACAATTGAAATTTTGTTGTCTTCATGCACGTTGAAGAAACATTTCATCCACGACAACGGAGTCCCACCTTCTTGGCAAGCATAAACAAGGCTCTAGCAACAATGCATACACTAAGGGAAAGACTTGGCGAGAACAAAAAACCAACAAGAGCTCTTTTTGGTGAATTGTTGCAACTTTTATGTGAAACAAGCTAGTGAGGAAGAAGACGACTTCCTCACAACCCGACTCTTTGGATGGTTGAGATTTCGCTTATTGGCAAGATCAATGACTATCATCATCACTACCTAACAAACCCCAAAAAGGTTTAGGGTTTAGGTTGGCAATTCAAGACCATTGATGTAATGCAATCTGGCCCATAACATCTAGCGCCGAATGTTTTCTGATGAACTTTCATGATTCCCCCCCCCCCCCCCCCCCCCTTTTCTTTTTTCAATCATTCACCCCTTTCCCTATCTCATTAATTTACTTTTTTTTTTTTATCAAAAAAACACACACTCACCTAC
>Ga0116231_10000452_pt1 | contig 70736 bp, 44 predicted proteins | sample S1TSphgellanicum_2_FD_89695 | JGI IMG/M metagenome (GOLD analysis project Ga0116231, IMG submission 89695) | Host-associated microbial communities from peat moss isolated from Minnesota, USA - S1T2_Fd - Sphagnum magellanicum MG | ecosystem: Host-associated > Plants > Peat moss > Unclassified...
CTCCCCGTGCCGCCGACGTGTTTTTTTTTTTAAAAAAATGGTGAGCGCAAATTGTGCAAAAAGGTGCCAGTTTTTGGGGGGGGGGGTGTGTACCCCTTTTTTTTTTTTTTTCCCCCCCCCCCCCCTTTCATGGGCCTATTGTGAGTTAGTTTATGGGGGTTCATCCCAAAGTTTTCCTTTTGTTTCTTTTAGGCGCAATGAGTCACTTTGATTGGCCCATCACCAACAAAATTCTTGAACTTTGGATATTCCCAGGAACATAAGTTTGCACTCCCAAAATAAAAATTATAGAAATGCTTTTTCTCCGACCCACCTACAGTGGTTAGGAGAGTTCAACTTTGGACAAAGGTTATGGGATAAAGTTCTCTTTGGGTGCTATTGGGAACACCTGGGGGAAAACATTGAGAACTTGAGGACCAAGCTGGTAATGCATTGGGAACTCGATTTGAACACATTAAGAACTTGATGGGAACACAAAATTGCTTCCCTTTTACTCACTTACATAAGCTATACTAGTAATCTTTGGGCAAAGGTTATGGGGTAAAGTTTTTTTTGGGGTGCTACTGGGAACATATTGGGGAAAGCATTGAGAACTTGAGGAGCAAGGAGGGAACACATTGGGAACTTCACTTGAACATGTTGAGAACTTGATGGGAACACAAAAGTGCTTCCCTTTGACTCACCTATTTAAATATTATGAGTTCAACTTTGGGCAACGGTTATGCGATAAAGTTTATTTGATGCTGTTAGAAAACATCTTGGGAAAAACATTGGGAACATGAGGAACAAGCTGGGAATGCATTTGGAACTCAATTTGAACACATTAAGAACATGAAAGTCCCAATAAATCCAACCATCCAAAGCGGAATGGGTCCAATAAAGCAAAGGAGAAAGAACAACAAGAGGCGCTAGCTATGTTGTAGAGCAAGTTATGACACACAAGGCAAAGGGGGAAAAAAACAACCCTTGATGACCCCCCAAGAAGAAAAACAAATTTATAAATACGTAATGATGAATGTGAAGAGAAGGCAGTTTCTAGAACAATGAAACAACATGACCAGCAAGAGCGAATACAACTGGGGAGTTCAGTTCAGCTGTCAGTGTGTTGAAAGGCATCTACGTAGATCGATCGATCGATCGGTGGGGGAGTTGCTAGCTTTGTTTATGTTCTTCAATAATCAACCTTTTTCTTCAGAGCTCGTCTGATTGCTAAAACTTGAGTGGGATTCAAGCCTGAGCTGCAGAGTCTTAAAAGAACACATTCAATTTTCTATCGTGCATGAGGCTTTCGCCCTTCCTGGTCAAATGGAGGCAATTTATGCATTAAAACAATGTGTGGAGCATTACCTTAGTAGTATACAGGGGGAAGCTTCAACACATGTCTGTCCAACAATTAAGTAAACTAATTTTTAATATTCTATGTCCCAAAATGGAATACTCTCAAAATTTCCGAAACTTTCTCTCCTTTCCTTCACAATTTCTTTTTTGACTTTGGGAAGAGTGATTAATAAATTAACTATTTATTTATTTAATATTTGAGAATTTTATAATTTCTGAGAATAATATTTGAATTAGTGCTGAGGTTGCCAAAGTATTTTCTTTTCAATTTTGTGATATAAAAATTTGACGAAAATTTTCCCACCAAAAAATTGCAAAATTAATGAATTTACATCTTTAAAAAAAAAAATTTCCCAATTTTTTGGTCCAAAAAAAAAAAAAATTGTTGGGGGAAAAAAAATTTAAATCACTGCTGTCAAGGTACTCGAGGGTAAACAATGCAGGGCCATTAGTAGAACATGGAAATTAGGCTGATGAGATACCGCCTGATTTGGAGTCGAAACTTTGACTCGAGACGGAAGCTTATATATATATATATATGACACATACACCTAAAGTTTTTTTTTTCTTCCCATCTTTGACAAAAACGTAAGAGTTCCTACACGCTAGCTAGAGTCCAACAGTGTCCCCCAAGCTACCTACCCCCACGTCCGTCCTGAAATTATGGGTAAATTGTCTGTGTTAAAAGCTATTACTCACCCTTATTGCTACATCTCAATATATCCCATGTTTCCCTAAAACTATTTTTTTATTTTTTTATTTTTTTATTTTAAAAATTAGAAATTTTTAATTTTTCTTTATTTAAATTATTTAAAATAAATTATAAATCATAAATTAAATAAATAAATAACTCCCATTGCAAAATGATTTATTTGGGGAATTCACATAACTAGTATTTCACTCTTGGAATCAACTCTAGTATTCCATTCTAGCACACCCTATTGTAAAATCAACAGACTTTGCATTTTGTTCAATTGAATTCCTCATCCTCATAAGCTAAAATGGCTCTTTTTTTTTTTTGGTATTTTAAAATTGATTTAGCAAGTAAAAATTCATTTTTTTATTTTCCACATTTTCTTTTTGGGCCATGTGAAGAAGTGTGTAGTCATAGGTTTTAAATGGCATGCTTACAAGAGAAGTTGATGTGAATTTAGTTGCTACTTGGCTATTTTTCTGAACACGAAAACAAAAGCTTCTCACCACCTGGCCTTGCAATATCCATCTATGAAGCAAGGTAGTTTGTTTTGTTTTGTTTTTCACACTGTGATCTACCAAACCACCACCTTTCATGCCACACTCTTGGTATCTTTGAAAAGCTCTTGATGGGTAAACGTGCATTGACTTGGTTTGAGACTATTTGGAGCTATGGTGTGAAAATTATGGATTATTGAACCATTTTTTCCATGAAAATTAAATAAAATAGAAATTGTATTGGAATTTTGGGGGTATCATTGGAAAGCCCTTGGCAAGTCAAATTTAATAGAGTTTATTTCATAAATTTCAGAGCTAAGGTGTGGAAGATATGGGTTTTTGAGTGAATTTTGTTGTTGGAAATTCAAACAAATTGCAAAAATTGGGTTTGGAAGGAAAAATGAGTTGAGCCCTCAATGTGTTCACACTTGGGCCAACAACACAGGCTACACTAGCACCCATGAACTGGTGAAGGGGCACCTAAAATGGATGAATAAGAGGAGAGATGCATAGATGAATATGAACAATCGCTCTTAATGAAAGATGAAAAGGATGGCAAGGTGGGATAATTGCTATGGGAATGGAAGGACATCTCTCTGAAAACTGAAATAGAATCCCCATGTTTATTGCATGATAGATTTATCAAAGTGAGGGTGGATGTAAGGTGACTCCAAACCTAGTCCAAGTGATATGCATATGAAATGCGAGAGGCCAAATACGAGTGTTGTGTGAGTACATGGTTTAGGACTTACACTCCCCATCATTGTCAATGCAATAATGGAATTTATTTACACTCCGTGTAAGTGTATAAGGGTTACTTCTAAACATGTAAGTGTATAACATGAGACCTGGGGTTTTTTTTTTTTTTAATAATTTTTTTGTGTGGTGTAGCCACATTGGCAACTCTCCACAAGAGGATTTAGCCAAATTTGGTTATATGATAAGTAGGATAGTGAAAACAATTGTAATCCTATTACTCTCTAGCAACTTGCTGGAGCATGCACTTTAAATTTGGGGAACCTAGTCCAAAAGCCTTGCACTTTTTGACAATTTTTTTCAAACAAATTTAAAATCCTTTGTAGGGGTCATAACCTCAAAAACAAATTTGTATTTTGGTGAAATTTCACAAGGAAAAAAACATTGAACATGACATGTAAGTGTAAAACTGTATAAATTCATTTTCTGCCATGTAAAATTATGTAAGTGTCAAAATAATATTTATATAATTTTATGCAACTATGTAAAATAGTGATAAATGTGACACTTCTATTTTGGGGGTGTGGGGCTCTAAGTTTTAGAATTTTTTGGTGATGGGCCAATCAAAATGGCCTGTTGCAAAATAATAATAATTGTAATTTGTTGAGCTTTGAAATGCACCACAACTAATTAAAATAATTAAAAAGAATCACAATGGGTAGGTTCAAGCTCTTGATGTGAATCAACAAGAATATGAATCAACCTAGGCCAAAAATGTGATCAACAATGTAAGGAATGGAAATTCTACTCAAGATGAAATATTTGTGGAGTAGCATCAGAGTTTATCCTATATCTTTTACCCTAAAGTTTGCTCTTGTATGGTATGTAGGTGGCTAAAAAGAAGCAACATTGCAATACCATATTAGTAGTAAATGCTTCTATTTGGGGAATATTAAAAATATCTTTTTAAAAAATGAAAGGCCAATAAAGTGGCCCATTGCAAAAAAAAACATTTAACTTTGAAGTGCACCCATAACCAATTAATGTGGATTGCAAAAAGGTATACCTTGTCACTACAAGGGTATATACATTTACATGTTCCAAAATATTTACTCAACACCATGTAAGTGTATTGACAAACATTTACATTAAACTTGTGAAAGTGTTAAAAAAATTATATATGACAACATTGTAGTTGTGTAAAATATTTGAATGTGTAAATGTAAATGATTTACATTAACATGGGGTTTAAATGTTGCATATACAATTAACAACACACACAACACTACCAAATACCTCTAATGAACTTTGTCAAAGCATGAATGTGACACTTTACATGAAGTCAAAAGGTTCTCCCACAAGGTTTTATTGACATCAATGTAGTGAGTAAATGTAGCATAGCATTGCTTTTACACAATGCTCAAAACTATGTATAATTGTCATTTAATAGTTTCATTGGATTCCCATAATTTTACAATCATTTTGGTTATGATGGATTTATATTTCCTAACTCTTATGATATTTTGGCTAATATATATTTTGGCTATTAAATTTATGTTTTCATTTTGTGCTATAATTGCTTTAAGAAAATAAACAAATTTTATTCCCTTGGGAAGGTCTCTAGATTGTGTTATTAATAGCCACACAAAATTTTTACTATTAATGACAACACAATTTTTCAAGCTTTCTTTGTCAATTTGTTTAATCATGTGCTCATGTTTGCAATGGTAATTGCACAATTAATTGCATTTCCTCACTTGTTAATGTCCCACACTTGCACCTATATTGTATATACTACACATGCATGGATATTAAGTATACATATTGTGATTTTTGGTCTATCTATATTCATAAGGTAAATGTACAATAAATGTGAAATAGGTATATCATTAAGCCTTTTCATTTACCTAAATTGATGTTTTTGCAAAGTTTACATACCTTTGTTTTGATTGGAAATTTTACAATCACATGTATTCTTTGAAATTTTTTACTTAACTTTGCCCAATAATATGTTGAAATTATACAATTGCCAATATTAATGTACATTGTAAATATTGTAAGCATATTGAAATATTACTTATTATTTACATATTGCCCAATAATATGTTGAAGCACTTTTTCGCTTGAATACTAGGTGTAAACTCTCAATGTGATAATTGTGAAAATTTAGACCTTAACATAATGGATGAAAATACCAACACCTCATACACCTTTGTGTAGCTTTAACAATGAACACATATAACCATAATGGTGTGTGCAATTACAATTTTGAAATCTATTAATTTTAAAGTGTAATTAATTTCTCATTTTTTTCTAATCGACCTTTTAGTTTACATATGATGACATATATTCCATGACATAATAATATGGATGAAAATGGATGTTACTCTTTGAAAAGAATTGAACATATTGAATACGTTTGTGAAACAAATTTGAATATTCTTGATGAATGGATGACAAATTACGCACATGTTCTAGTTGAAAGGAAGTTAAATGCCTCATTTTCTCAAATGAGAAAAATTATGTACATGAAGGAAAGTTTGAAATTCCCAAATAGATTTAAACAAATAAACAAATCACTTGATCATAATAGAGATTATAATGTTGGATAAAATTGACTTACACAAATATTCATAGATTCCTTTGTTAGCATATTATGTCATTGCTTATTTATTTTGCACCATATTTTATGATTGGTAATTATTGATGAAATAATAATAATTTTAATTAATCAGTTTAATTCATTATTAAGTACTCCCAACACAAATAAATATTTATCTGATTATTATTTGATGAGTAAGTATTATTCCTATACATCTATACTATTCAATTTAATTAGCATAATTAGTTAATTATTTCCTTTCTTTTTAAAATCATTACATGATTGTCACTTGCATCTTTATCATTTTTATAGTCACCAAATTCCTAGAATGTCAAATTGATCATGCTTGCATATAATTGATTGATATTGGGCTTGCTTGAAATATCATCATGTCACACTAACAACATGGCTAGATTAATTACAACTAGCATGACATTTTGTAACTATTCAACCTATGGGATGCAAGTGGTAAAATTGTCAATGTTGTAGGATGTGTGATGTCAATTGATGAATTTGATTCTTCACATTATGTACACTTCTACTCTTCCCTTATATACTTTAATGAATTGTGATTTGAATCTTCATTACTCTACTTGCCTCACTCATGTTGTGGTTATGTGTTGTAAATCAATTGGAACATTTGGCTTTCTCAAAGGTTTTAAGAAATACTTACAATATTGCAAGCACAATTTAATACCCCTTTCAACCAAAATGATCACTTGATATTACATTTTGTGTTAGTTATTGAAATGAATCCATATAGAAGGGTTAACTTCATAGCTCTCATTTAAAGAAGTTACATGGTGGTGGATTCAATGTCACAACATTAAACAATTGCCAAAATGCTACCAACATGATTAAACACGACTTCCATTGGACTTTGGTCTCACCTTTAATGGACACGATTAATTCAATAAGTGGGCCCAAAAAATAAAAAGATGTTGTTTCAATTTACCCTTTTAAAAAAAAAACTTATAACCTACCCATTTAAAGTCCAACAAGCAACCAATATAGGCATTAAACTAGGTGTCCAAGAAAAGGTAGTGTATGTTTAAGGTTTGGTTAACTTAACATTAACCCACAAGCTTGACACTCCCATACGATTGATAATGTTGAATATGATTGTTAACTAGCTCGAGTGCATTGGTTACTTGAGGTCATGCTCTTGTCAATCATGGTGCCTTCTTTTTACACTTGTGATGTTCCATGTACACATACATTGGGCCCTCATCCTCTCCACATTCTTGAACATTGAAAGGAGGAAGTCATATTGGTGGTATAGGAATCTTTACACTATAGACTTCCAAAACAACCACATCATGGGAAGCATTCCATTCCCTCCAAGTTCAAAGCAGATAATCTGCCATGTCAGCTAACCGTTTGGTCTACCTGGAAAGATTCTCTTCTACACTGCTGCATTTGGAACAAGCTAATAGGGGATAGATACAGTTAAAAAGATGACCCAATGCACAGATACCCAAAACAACCAATAGAGGAGGAATACTCCAATTTTGGAGTTGCATTAATGGTCAAGTGAAGGGTTTAGGGTTTCCAATGCATTAATAGCTAATGCCCCCCTGTTTGTATCCAATCCTGAAGTTCAAATGTTCCTTTAGCTGTTCCATTGTTGCCCTTTATAGAAAGTTTCCATTTTTAGGGTTTCCATGAGAAGATCACTGTTATTAATTCCAGCTGGAAGCTAGGGGTGTGTGTGTGTGTGTGTGTGAGAGAGAGAGTAAACTAACCTCCAGCAGTTAGAAATCATACTTAGGGTGGGTTATGTTTTACCCAGGTTTGCAAATACTCCAAGATTTTTTTATTCAGGTTTCAAAAAGCATTACTTGGGAATTGTGCAATGGAACATCCAATAGGGATTTCATTCATTTGATTGGGAACCTTCTGTGAATGTCTTTGCCTGAAAATTTGCAAACTGATAGAATTTTGGTTCTTGGGGTGGGGTGTGGGGGAGTTTGCTCTTTATATTAAATCAGAATAAAATAACCACCCTACAGACCCAGCCAGCATCATCCACTTCTGTCATCCAGGATTCAATGTAAGATTTTCATCCATAGCCATTTGCTTGGGTTGTGGCTTAAAATTGCCCTTGTGTAGATGCAAAGTAGGTAATGTAAAGATTTTCATCCATAGCCATTTGCTTGGGTTGTGGTTTAAAATTGAACTTGTGTAGATGCAATGTAGGTAACGTAACTTTTCATCCATAGCCATTTTGCTTGGGTTGTGGCTTGAAATTGCCCTTGTGTGGATGCAAAGTAGGTAATGTAAGATTTTCATCCATACCCATTTGCTTGGGTTGTGGCTTAATGTTGCCCTTGAATGGCATAGATTATGTTGTTGTTATGGGAGTGGAAGGGGATGTGAATTGTAATGTTCATGAATTTCAATGCAATTAATAAACACTAGGATGCATTTCCAACTTCATCATTTTTATAAATTTCCAATCCATTAGTGTATTATACTTTTCTTTTCTTTTCAAAATTTTCAATGTAGCTGAAATGGCAATATTCCATAGGTTGCAAATAACAATAATAATAATTAGTAGCAAGATTTGGTAATTTTAAAAAATGAAAGCTGCACACTAGTGTTTTTTTTCTGGAAACTTTTCCCCAGTTTTGGACAAAGAAATTGGGAAATTTTTGGAATTTTTTTTCTGGTGTAAATTTGACTATTTTTTATCAATTTTTGATATCATAAAAATAAATAATAATAAAACAAACAAACAAACACTGCCACACGTATCATGAATTTGCAACATATTTTTTACTTGTGAAATTTTGACAAGACGAGATGTTTAAAATTGAAAATTTGACACAAAAAAAGTGAATTTGAACGTTTTTTAGTCGCCAGGTTTGTATATTTGGGTTTTCATTGTGTAGCCAGACACATAGAATGATGAATCAAGATTTGTCATTTATTTCTGGGTTTTAGCCAAATTTGGCTAAATCTTCCTAGGAATGATTGTCACTTTTTATCCATCTTCCAATGGATGATCGCCATTTGGGCTACAAACAAAAACTCCTAAAAAAAGACACTTGAATTGATGAGCGATGGGTGTTTGTCACGAGAGGTCGAGTTGTGTTTTAACAGACTGCCAATCACAGCCAGATGAGGGAGCTGGAGAAGTCTGGGGTAGTGAAGTGAAGTGAAGCAACCGATCATGTGTGTGAGTCAGAGATAACAACAACCTAATCCAAGAACGAAGTTAAGTTCCAATGCTCGTCGTCTTCCCCGTTGATGGAGATGATATGATGTTCACGACAAAACGACCACCTAATTCACAAGTTATTAGTAAACGACACAAGCATCCAAATTTATACAACACTGATAACACTGAATGAATAACATCGGCCCCCGCAAAACCAGAACCCACAGCCTTATCGACACGCGGGAAGTGGAGGAGGGTGAGAGAGAGCGAGATTTACACCAGAAGGCTGTCGCCCCCATTTCACGGCAACCAACATCCGGCGCGTTGAGCGGGTTGGACGTAACCTCGAAGCCGCGCCCGCGGTCTGTCAGGAATAAAACAGTCCCGTTCCGTCGAGTCCAGAACCGGCTCCTGATTTCCAGGCCGCTACTCAGTGACACTAGTATAGATAGTGTATTATACTACTAGTGTATTATCGTGTATATTGTGAAAGTTTGTCACTCTAAGAGCATCTCCACCAATGTTCAGTATGTGACCCTCCACTTGACATTTTGGTTGAGATCCAATCCAGTGAATCCCACTGGAAGACTGCTGGGACCCTGAAAACGTACTAACTTTTTCCCAACCCCACCTATAAAACTGAAGTGCAAGTAGGTGGGAGACTACAAATTGCACCCACTATCTAGCCAATCAGAGACAGGACGCAGTCAATAAATACGATTTGACAATGTTTATTAGATTGTTCCAGGGCTCCTCCAAGCCTCCTACTTGGTGCATGTTAGCCTTTTTTTTATTGGCAAAATATCACCAAAAAGCGATGGACAAAACTGGCTTGCAAAATTCATTAAAAGAATTTTTTAAAAATAAAAATAAAATTGCCATATTGCGGTAGAAGGAGAAAGATCACTTGCCATTTCGCACATAGCTCATAAGGCCTCTCACCTGCAATAATCATGTCATATGATATCCTTATTGTCACATTAGCACTAGTAGAGCTGTTGGATTTAGATTAATCATCAAGAAATTGTCATTGGATTTAGGTTATTGCTAGGAATATGACCATTGAATCTAGGTTATTCGCTAGGAACATGACCATTGGATCTAAAGTTATCATCAACAAGTTTTGACAAGTTGCATGGCATCATTGCTACACATGACAAGTTGGACTCCTAGGTCTCGTGCACTAAAAAGTTAGCAGTACACTGAATGTAGTAAAATTCATTGTTGCAACTTGGAAGTTAATTGGGTAAGTGTTTTCCCCCTTTCTCACTCCATCTTGTGAGTTGTGACTTGAGTGTAACTAGCAAGCTTCGGAGTCCAAAGTCTACAGGGCTGGGATTTTGGGAAAGTAATAACTTAAATATGGGCTTCTAGTGCAAGTTCTCTGCATACACGAACATTGTTGTTAAGTGCAATCTAAAAGGAATGGAACAATGATATTTTCTTTATCTCCAATGCAAAGGAGGTTAGTCCAATTCTATTTTTGACAAATGGGTAGTGTACCTTAAAAACTTGATTCAACAAATTAAACATGCATTATTTTGAAAAATGTGCATTAACATTTTGTAATCACATGATGATAATTGATAGAGACATTAAAGAAATCTTAGATGAATGTAAAAGCATACATTAACATAAAGGTTTTTTGTGATTTGGGATCCAAACTTAAAAGAGCAAATAAAGAGTGACATTAGCTATGACATTACTTGGCCTTTGGGAAATTTGTGAACACATTTTCAAAGTCGTGTGTTGTCTAAATTAAAATAAAACATAACCATCACATGTTTCAATTTCAAACCAATAGGTAGTTCATTTGAATTTGTGCATGACACCATTCTTTAAGAGCATGTCCACCAACACATTACATAACATATTTTGTACAAGATTAGTAATTTTTTTTCCCAATAAGCTTAATAAAATGGTTGTGACTCAACATTTTTGCTCAATATGTTGTTGTTGGCAAAAGCTACAACATAGTCTAACAAATACTCTTGATTAATAGTTAAATGTATTGATTGGTCCAACTAGTTCATTATTAGTAGGTTTTGACCCTTGTTATTTTCTAAGGTTCATGTTTATGGGTGGGGCTTGGAATTAATAAACAATAAATCTTGGATGTGAGAAATATTATTGCATCGCCAAATGTCAAGTATCTATGGAGCTACTATAAGAGCATCTCCACCTAATAGTGATAAAGTATATTTTTATATTAAAATAAGTTGATGTTTAATGCTTAATGTCCCCACTCACAAATATTTTTAAAAAATACACCTTTTAGTTTGGACCAATAATTATCACTAATTAAATTCACAACAAGAATTTTTTGAAAAAAATGTTTTGAATGACCATGACATTTTGGGTCATTTTGATCAGAGAGAAACAAAATTTCCATTACCTTGCTGCAAAATTTAATTAAAAAAAAGGGTCTTTACCACTGCAGGGTGGAGATGCTCTTACAGTGCTCACTAAAATAATGTTATGATAATTCCCCAATACAAACAAGTAGCAGAGCACAAGACAAATGTGAGCCTTTACTTGTGTATCAACACACAGAGAAAGTAGTTAACTATTGGCAGGAACAACTAAGGAAGCTCAGAATCTGAACCAAACACAAGAGAAGTGTTTGCATGCAGTGTCCGTGTTGTGCAGACTAAGAATTCTATACCTCTCACGTGTATTTGTTATGCCTACGTGTCATGGAGTGTAAACGAGTGTCATGCCATAAGCAAATATATGGAACCCTGAGCGGTGGTTCTCGAAATATCAAAGAACCAGTTTGATGTAGAACATCGTTCTCAAAAAATCAGCAAACCTGTTGGAAAATTTCACAAACCTAGAACTGGTGGTTATTTTATTCAGACATCGATGTGCAATCCTGAAAGAGTTATGGACTGGGTAATCAGCTTGAGCATGATGCCGGTTATTTGACATAACTCATTGGATGGGAGCATTGAGCTTATGGGGTATGGGACACAAAAGAGCATGAGTTATGAGATTCGTACACCCAACAATAAGGAACGTGCCAAAAGTATTAGGGAGGTACAAAAATGTCAGAAGGCAGCAGGATACATGATATGACAAGTGAAGCTCTTGTCGAATGCTCTGCTGCCATGTTAGCAAGATGCTCCTTACAATCTATTTTGTAATAATGAAGCTTCTTTCCTTTGTTCAACTACTGAGCACGTTGGGTCCTTGTATAACATATGTATATTGCCCAAGAAGAAATTTGACCGGACTAGCTCCATTGCATTCAGTCCAAACATCACCTCTCTGTGTCTTGTAAGTTGTAAGATACTCCATAAAACATACGGAAGCTACCCATTTTGCAGAGTTGCCCCATGTGACTGGTAGTCACCACCAATTTCTTTGTACATACATTGTGAGTCTGGGTGTGTTGTTACTTGTCACTGGACTAACTAGTGTCACTCATTAAGACTTAGGATACTCAAGACTGTTATTAAAGTCCTTCCTGGCTGCAATCAGAGACTCGTGAAGGACATGCACCTTAGCACCTTGGCAGTCTTTGACACTAATAATTGTATTACTTTTTTGCAAAGAACAAAATTTTGTGAAGGAAATTAGGGATTTTTTAAAAATATTGAGGAATGTTTTCATTTTTCAACATGAAATCTTTGAAATTAATCAATTAATTATTCGACAGACATGTGTTGAAGCTGGCCCATGTACCATGGCAAACCACATATAAACATCAACTGTACTTCACTACTGCACATAGGCTCCACAATTCCTGCCCTTGCATGGAGCCTAGGTCAAAAATGGTGAGGAATAATAGATTTCGGAAAACAAGTTGGATGCACCCGTCAAATAAATAACAAGGATGAATACAATATACACCCCATTAACATGAATCACACCACTTGGGCAATGCATGATAGTAATTATAATCTTTCACTTCATGGACTAGGAACACAGTTACCTAAGCTAGTACGAGAAAGCCTACAGGCTATGGAAGGAGGTTTCAAGTTTCAAGCCATACCATCCAAGACAATAATGACCTAAGAAAAGAAAAAACTGTAATTTGGTTTAACTTAGCACTAGGAGACTATAGAGGGGATATAATCAGATGAGCGGAGCATGTACCCACCCACACCATTAAAGCACTGAAGCGTTTTTCACTTTGTATTTGAACACACATCCTTTGCACAGAAGATTTGATCTTCATCTGAAGGAGCCTTCTGCCCATGGCATTGGAGGCAGAACGTTTTGCTGATCGGGTGCAGGCCTTCTGCTATTTCAATAAACAAACCTTTTGTGCTTTCTGACCAGCCAGAACTGGCTTATTGGCCCCCCGCGGCTCCAGAGTAGGCCTTTTCGTACCTGTAATGTACATTTACATTTTAGCCTTTGTTATTTGATGTATGTTCTGGCATGTAATTGGCATTTGTCAGAGGCGGGTCCCTTTCAGTTGCAAATAGGATATCCATCAGTTGTTCCAGACCCCTTCAATTTTGGAAGGAAGCTCTGTTTCAAAAAAAAATTAATGCTTTACGCTCGAGAAGGGTTTTGCCCTCGACACTCAATATGTTCTTAGGCTATAGAACTCGGGTTCACACCCTTCCTCAAACATAACGAGGGCCTTGACATGGGAGCAACGAGGGAACAACATGGGAATGTGAATAGAAAACATGAGATCGTTTTTGTAATACACAATCTTCCAGTTTGGAAGATTATACAGTGTAATCTTCAAGATGCCCTGAAAGATTATGGAACATAGTGTTGTTGTCTAGAAGAGTATGAAGTTTCATCCGAGTGACATGAGGGCCTTATGCAGCCAATTATGCTTTTGGATGTGAACAGAAAACGTGGCATAATCATTCACCAGAGATGCTATCAGACCAATAAAACTATTCCATCATAACACAAAATTTGTATCATGGAATGGAAAAGGGACAAGGCATACAATGGAGATGGCCAATTCATGAAAATTCAATACAATAATGTCATAAAACTCAAACTGTAGTGTTCATGTTCCATACAATAGCTCAATGGACTCATTGGTTGACCATATATTACTCTCAAACATTATAGCTATTGTTTTCTTGAATGGTAAACAGGAGGCTTTTTTTTTTCCTCCCACTCTCTTTTTTGCCCAATTTTGTGATATTGTAAATCTGGTGATTTTTTCCAAAAAATTAGCACGATTAGTCAAATTTACACTAGAAAAACAAGGATTTCCCCAACAAATTGTCAAAAAAATGACAATTTTTCTCCAAAAAAAAAAGCATTGATTGTAAATCCTTTATGAGCTTGAAACATATTTTTAAATTACATATATAATGAATACAGCTTCATGTGGAAGGAACTATAACTCTTCTCATGTGACCATGGGGTACCTGCTATGGTTGGTCAAGACTCTAATCCCTTGCAATTGCTGTAACCATGACAAAAAAATTATTGGAACATTAGACATGGCCCCCTCCCCCAAAGGAATAGGTTCTGGTTGCAATCCCAGAACAAATATAAGCTCTCTCTTTGATCCCAAGTTGAACAATATTGCCAGTAGAATTGGCTTCTATGAGTTTGCCCACTGTGCATACTGTGGTGGCCCCTAGGGGCCACCACCCCTTTCCTAGAATGTTTTCTCCCCCAAGTTCAGCCATTGGGGGAAATCACACAAACATTCATTCGAGCATTTTGTTGCATCTTTTTTTTCCTCCAACATTCTTGCTATGCTTTTGTGGCGTGTGACATGTTTTCATCAGAATCTTACATTAAAAAAAAACCCACTCAAAAGGCATGTGTATGACACATCACAAGGTGAATATGCGTTATAAATGTGTTCAACTTGCAACTCTGGCTTTATCCTGCCAAGGTTTTTGTCCTTTTTCTGCTTGCATCAGGTTCCTGAAAAGAGTATGTTCCTGTTTTGCCTCTGTTATGTAGGGCAATTGAAAGGGGCAATTTGTGAGTAATGGTTATGGGGTGGGCCCCTTATGGTCTGTTTCTATTAGACTGCTCTGATCACAGTTACACACAACATGCTCTCATCCCCTAATGGAAAGCCACTGATAGGAAGCCTTGTTTCTTGCTACATGGATCGGCATTTTCCATTGCAGAATTGTAAATTGCAATTGGGCTGAAAATCTTTAGCTAATCAATGTTAGGAACATTAATAACATTTCATATGTAAGGTACTCTCTAGAGAACTTTTAAATAACAAATGTTCCCATGAAGAAAATGAGAGATGTCACTTTCTAAGGGATTCACAAATTGATTCCCAGCCCACACAACTCTGCATTTCGTCAACACTTGACTTACAAAATTGTGAGATGACTTTCACCAGAGCTAGATGGAACAAATGTAATGGAAAGTTGTTGATTTCTTAGATGATTGTGAAAACAGCTGGGTGAAACAAATGTAATAGAAAGCTGTTTTTGAGGCAGAATGTCTGATCATGATGGCCTCATGGAAAGAGACCCTTGCTCTCTATAAGGCCATGTGTCCAATTGGTTCCTTCACAATTTGTGGATCACTCTCATCCTAGTCACATTTAGCCCTGGTCCTCCTATCCGAGGTAGCCTTTGTGCTAGGTGTAGCTTGTAAACCCATGACAAATCAGCTGCACTGCATGACTTGACATGAGCCAAAAAAAAAACAAGCTGAGCAATGAATTTTCCATCGATCACATTTGTCATTTTGGACCAAAAAATTGTGAAAATTTGGGAGGAATCTGTTCTTCTAGAAAACTCAATTAATTTTGTTAATTTTTGGAGGAATTGGCTGATTTTTCTTTTATCACAAAATTGAAAAAAAGAAAAATCCTGGAATGTTCCAGGCATCAGACTTAAAAAAGAGCCCCCCCTAAAAAAGACTAGAGGATGGACTGTAACAAAAAGGTCCAAGTCTTTGGTTCACATCTTCACAACTACATAGAAAACTGACTTTACCGTTGTTGAGGGCCTTCTGATGAGAGGCCTCCAGATTCAGTCTTGTTTGAACTAGCACATACCTAGGTAAAAACCCTAAATTATTTTGGGTCCTTGTCATAAAATAAATATCCCAGCCTAGATTAACTTAGGGTTTATGTGTCCAAATTCAACTTTTAGAAGGTTAAGTATAGACTCTATACCGTGCCCAACAACAAACACCTTGTATTTGAGCCTCTATCACTCTTTACTATTATTGACCACATCCAAAGGGCAGACTTACTTCCTTCCCCATCCAGAGCTAAACTGGCACATTTTGACTATTTCACAATAAACTTTACTGTCTGGAGTCACATACTGAGCACCGTTGGAGATGCTCTAAGGCTTGAAACAGTTGCTGAGAAGAAAGGATTGTGATTTCTTGTTTTGTGAAATAAGCAAAGAGTATTCAACCGTACAAGTGACTCTACCTTCATCTATTACGTCTTGAGCTGGGTCTGTCTGGCATCCTAATAAGGGATGCCATGGGATGCCCCACATGGTGAGTGTTCATATTTCTGAGTCAGATTATCACCATACGCACTACCTGGAATCTGGGATTGGCCGTATATGCAATACTTATTCAGCTTGGCTGTTTTAGGCTACCACCCAAATGAGCCAAGTTTTTTAAAAAAGTGTCAAAGAGATCTACTTAATTAAAAACACACCCCAAAAGTCACACACCAACAAAGCCTTCTAAAAAACCCCTTTTATTTATTTCTGACCAAACCAAAGGGTGAACTTCTTGAGTATATTACAAGACAAAGGAATTACGAGCTTCATTCTTTATTCCACAAAGTCCAAGTTTTGGGGGAGAGAAAAATCATTTGTAGGGGGAAGTAAGGAGGGGTACATTAGTGGCCATTCTCCATGGCTAAATAGAGAGCAACTTGAATATTTGAGTTGGTGGTGCAATGGGTTTTCACTGACACTTGTGCCTCCTTTAATGGTTTGTATATATATATAATATATGGGCACAAATAAAAGACTTCTTTCTGAAGAAAACTCTCCTTTAATGGTTTCAATGTGGTTACAGACAACCCCTGGTAAAGTATTGTGATTTCAATTCTGCCTTGGACCATTCATGTATGATAGAATCCATCCATGGTTCTTGGGTTCATTATTTTGAAGTTGAAAACAGTATCCCTTGAGCATGATAGGTGTCTTCTTCTTCACAACGCTACCTACCATCCAAGGTTTTCTATCTTTGAGATTAAGGGCAAGAGCATGATTTGGGATTTGGGATTTGGAATTTTTTTGGCCTTGGTTTCATCTAGATACCCACCTAAGGAAACCAGTGATATATTTTTTTCAATTTTCTGATGTTGTGTTGTTAGTTAGCATCCCAAGAGGAATTTAGCATTAAATGGTGACAGGTTTTTACAACCTATCAAAATAAATGCTACCAAACTCAAATCAAAGTCCAAATGTGGCAAATTCTTTTCAAAAAACTTTTTTTTCAAAATTTGACTAGTTTTTTTTCAGACAAAAAAGGAATATTGTGACAGAATATTTCTTTTTAAATTTTCATTTTTGGTATTTTTGTGAAATTTCCACCCAAAAAAAAACCGGAAAGAAATGGTTCAATGAATAGGTTTTTTCTTTTAAATTATCCGTGTTAAGTTTGTTTACATCCAACATGACACTTGTTTGAAGTAAAAGATGGGTCCCCCTTCTAGTTGAATTTTTGACAAGAGAGAAAGATAGAGAAGGATTTTCAGCCCTTTAGCTACCTCCTTATCCCAAGTAATTTCAGTGAGCAATTACTGGATTTAGGGTTTAGGGTTCATTATACCAACGTTCAAAAGTATTCATGCCCTGAATGCTGAATGTTCACTATGGTTGATTAAAGTGTGTGGCAGAAAAAAGCACATGATTCCCCAAATTGATGTGCTGAGTGACAAAAGTTCAGGTGGAGTATGTAATGATATGCTAGCTCAACAGTTGCACAAATTTGCATTTACAAGCCAAGCTGGTGTCAACAGTGAAGGGCAAAGTTGCAAACCCCGCTATCGTAAAGTAAGGATTCTCAAGACCCATGTTCTCAAAAAACCCATAATGCACTCTTGTGAGACACTTGTTGCAATATTACATGCAGGTTAGTTAGAAACTGTTTTATAATGCACTCTTGTGAGACACTTGTTGCAATGTTACATGCAGATTAGTTAGAAACTGGTATCCGCAACAATGTTGAGTGTCTTGTAGAACAAGGATCCTGCAGAGCTAAAGTCAAAACCACAATCTGGGAATTCACTTGGGCCCAGGTTTGTTTTTTGTTTCAGTGTTGGTGTGGTTTCTACTTTTGAACATACCACCTTGGTCTTGGTATTGTGCAGTTGTTAAAAAAATCCTGACGAGTATGCTTATTCAGTACTTTTCAAAACTTTCCTCCACTTAAAGTTATCCTTAAAATAGTCTTGCTTTTGGACTCTTTTGTCTGCCTATACAATCCTTAAAATCTCCTTGTCTTTGGACCCATTTTTCACCTCTACAATGCTGGTTATTGGCAAAGTGAACAAATTTCAGTGAGTGAAATGTTCAAAGAGCTGTGATTCTGAGCATTTATTGCCTATGATTCCAAATATTTGCTGAATACTCATTGCAATAATAGGAGCCTGATCCAAGTATGTAGTCCAAGCAATATTCTTGGTTGGTTTGAGGCAAGTATATGTATATATATATATATACCTGATATTGAAACTGATATAGAATTGGTACAAGGCTGGTATTATTACTTCAGGTACCTCTTCTCAACACACAAAAAAACTGAGAGAGCAGGCTAGCTCTGAAAAATGCCACCTGCCAGAGGTAGACATGTGCTTGCTATTAACCCAGCTCCAATCGAACCACCATTTGTCTTTCTATTAAGGCAGCACCCATCTGGCCACAAGTCTGCCAATGAACAAGGCCCGCTCTCAACTGGGCCTCACCATGAAGACCTGAATGGGTAAGTAAGCACAATGTCTATGAAACCATCAATACAATGAAAATGTTCACAATTTTACTTTGAAATAAAAGAGAGGGCCTGTGGAAGAGTTTTCATGTCAGTGTTTTTCATTCAGAAGGAAAAAGGAATGAAACTGTAGATGTAGTGGATCTTCAAAGCACTGCAAAAAGAGAACATCCATATTCTAAGAGCAACTCCACTCAATGCTCAACATGTGACCTGCAAATTAAAATTGGATGAAGAAAAGTAAACATGCCGGTTTGGCTCAGCAAAGTGGTTTCAGCCCAGCATATGCGCGCAGTTTGCTGAGGCTGGTAAAGGGCACAGCAAAGCCTGACAGACACATGCCCCAAAAGAGTGAAATAAATATGATCTGACTGCTGCTCCCTATTTCTGATTGCCCAATCGTAATGAAATCATAATGATTGGTCTAGGTGCTTTGCTATTAGTAGTGTCCCACCTAAATGCAGTCCTCGTTTTAGTTTTAGGGGTGGGTTTGGAAATGATAAATAACTAAACTTGGATGTGTGAAACATTTGTGCACGGTCGTATAGGGAGCAGAGGTGGAGATGCTCTAACCTTTTAGGTGCACCTTGGATGTTGTGATCTATCAATATTTAATGAATCCCAGTCCCTCCCTCCGCCACCAGTGGTGCCAACCAAATGGTGGAATCTTATATGTACCACCTTACAACATGCCAAGGTAGATACAAGATGGCCTTTACAACTTGACTCTGAAAGATCCCCCTGCCTTTATACCAATTGTAAGATAGTCCAACATTCTTGCAAAAAAGTCCACTCATTAGAAGAGTATTCACTTGCCAAGAGCTTATAAAATAAGCAAAAGCAACCCCCCAAAAAATGTTCCATCTGTCCGTCATGTTCCTAACATCCCCTACGAACAAAGCTTGTTTACTGACTAGTGAATGAACATGTTGGATCTATCCATGTGGAAGGCACGGGATGATGGATCATGTCGGCAGTTTTTTCCTTCTGTTTTTCCTTGGTGAAAGTAGAATGGGACAAACAACTAGAGGGCAAGCAAAGATGCCATGCAGTCCAAGGCCAATAGTCCTTCCTTCATTCACCCTCTTGTTAAATGCACCTCCCTGCAGTTTCCTCCCCAATAAAGTTTTTTTTATGTGGAAACTACCTCCCCTTCATTGGAGATAAGCCACTCCCACGATCCCAAAAAGACAAAAGAAAGCATCCAATCACAGTAGGACTGTAGGCCACCATGCCACTTGTGCAGGTGAATGTTGAGTATACCCCATCATGTATTGTGTGAGTGGGATCAGATAATTTTTTTTTATAAAATATATAAAACATATAAGAGGTTCAAAGTTGAAACTACACATGCTACTTGCAGGCCCATTTATTCTCATGTTTCTTTACTAAGTTTTGTTTACATTATTTGCTTGGATTCGGATAGGTAAACTATATTGATCACAAAATTGGCACGTACTAATGAAAAAGATTGACTTGGTGCAAAGACACTAGAATAACACATTGGGCACATCAAAATCTTGCTCTTTGAATCATTCACAAAATGGTGGATCAAGCACAAAAAAATAGATTGGAAATCAGTCTGGAGAAATTTTGAGAAAATTGGCTCACCATGTAAAGTAACTTCAGAAACCAAAAGTAACTAAAACTTGACACACAGCTCAATCCTATAATAATAACACAAGCAATGAAGAAACCCAAAAGATACATTGTTGCGTGTGGTGGGTAGAAGGTCCACTAGTAGAGCAAGACTTCTAAAACCTCTTTCCAATGGCAACAAAATAATGCCCCTATATAATAAAACTCTAAGAGAATCCTTAGACCTGTACTCTTCTGAGCCATGTCTGTGGCCTAGGTGTTGAAGATGAACCTTTGGTTGTAGTCAAAAAATGCGGACTGGTTTTACAAATTGTTATCTTTCCACTAGTCTCTAACAGGTTGAATTGGAGGTGTGAGTATGTGGCATTAGTAGCCATTTAGACTTTGCTGGGTTAACCCAGGCTGGTTGGAAGGCTGACTGTCTTCTTCAGCTTTGAGATAGCAAACTTGAAAGCACATCACCATGAACACTTTGATCCTCTTCCAACAACATAAAAGCCAAACTATTGTTAAGATGTGTGCTGAAGGATGGTGGAAAATGTACCAGCTAAAACTTCAGATCGCAGTACAAGTTGAAAAAAACTTTGCCAGTGCTGGGCAGTTAGTAGAAACACAGGAACAGTCCCCCAGCAATTGTCAGAGAGGTTCATAGGATTCATAACCATGGTTCTCAAAAAATCAAAGACCTGGTCCTGCTATAGAACCACAGTTCTCAAAGAATGGAAAAATCAAATAACCAGCCAGAAAACAACTGGTTCTTTATTGGTTCTTTCATGAAAACCACATCTTCTATAAGTGTTTTGAAATAACTGGGACTGACAGTTCTTTAATTCTGATTCTTTTAAAGAACTGGAACTGATGGTTCTCTAATTCTGAAATATTTAAAATACCAGAACCAGTGCTTCTTTGAAGATTCAAAGAAGCACACAACACTGAAAAAAATGCAGGTAAACAGATAGGAGAGAGTCCTACCACAAGTCCAGCCTGTTGATAGCAGCAACCCACCCAGAAAGTAGAATGGAAAGGGAGCATAGCACCAAAAACCCTCAACAACAATGAACAAACAGCCCACAAGCTTTGACACAATAGAAGTTGGCAATTTAGTTTCTTCACCTATCCAATGAAGAGATGAGAGAGCTTCTTTGATATAGATTTTTAAGGAGATCATCCATAGTACATTCTGTTGTTGCATAGTTAGGGGTGGATACATAGTATACAGATCAGAACTTGAGGATTTGTGATGGGTTATCTCCCAACAAACAGGACTACAAAGATGCCAAAAAAACCCACTTCCATGTTTGTGCCTTAGACCATGTGTGCCACTGGAAGAGGTTTTCAGTCATGATTAGTCTGCAGATCTTAGAGCTTAGCACTAAAGTTTTCATGTACTCACACAAGCTCCTGGCTTTTTTTCTCTTTTTTTTAATGCTGTTGCTGCTGAACTATTGAAGTTATTTTGTATCAAAAATGATTTCAATCAGCAGAAATAACAAAAAAAAGTCATTAAGAAAATATAAAATAACACCAGAAACACTTTCATTTGATGACTTCATACAACATCCCATACACATTATCTAGGTTGGGAGTCAGTACTCACATCAGGAACCAGAGAAGTTGAACTGACCAAATGAACATCCTTCATCTTCAGCAGCACATCTCCAGCAGCACACACAGCCTGCGCAAATCCTGCTGATCAGATCAATTCCCCCATGCAAGCACCACCAATGTACCAGCATGAAGTCGACTTGTTGAGGCTACCTGCAGTAATCACTTCAAGATGCCATACAAGAAAATTGATATTGAAATGCTGCTGCTGTAAAGCTGAGCTGCAAATGTGTAGCTCAAAATTCATAACTGCACGCACAAGTGGCAACTGAAGCTTTTGTACATACAGATCAGATGCTAACTTCCCAAACCTTGAACAATGTCCACATGTTCACACAGAATTATACCCCCTGTTGCTGCAAAATTGCAATAAAATTCAATAGGAGTGCAAAAAAGTATCAATGACTTTTTGTCAATCTACACCTTGAAGGTATATCCCATTTCAAGCTAATCTAAATCTCCTACTTTCTCAAAGGATTACCACCTGTTTTGGGTGAAGCTGTGCTAACCCCAAGTCACCCAAGTTCTTGATACCAGAAAGTGGGGGAGACCAAAAGGAGGAAGAAGGATAAAGCACGGTGCCAGATTGGTGATGAGGGCTCAAGTTGGCCCTCTCCTTTAGGTGTCCAAATCCCTACAAATGTAACCAGTCTCTCTAGACCAAACAAATGAATTTTCAGTGTACCCATGCAAGCTATGAGTTTAACATCCAGACAAGATTCAGTGTGCAACTACTTGTGGCCTCTATGTTACAAATTCAACTCTCCCCAGGGAGTCACACACAAAGAAAGGCAACAGAAGTTGCAAATGATCTCAAAGCCACTTAATGCCATTCAGCCTTGAGCTGCCACCAGGGAACAAATGGATAATCCATCCCAGCATCCGATCCACAACCTCATCCCCTTCATCAACAAAATCACTGGCACTAGTAGTCATGTTTGGAGCAACCTGCATAGATACCCTGCTTCCATTAGCCATCCTCTGTACAACAGCAAGCTCAAGCTTCTGTGTCTGAACTTCCAGCTTGTGCAACAAATCGGAATTAAGAGCTCTCAGCTCTGCTGCCCCTGTTGACTCTGCCTTTAATGCTTTTAGAAGTGCTTTTTTCTCCTCACCAAGAGACCTGATGACAACACTGATGCTGTTGATGATCCTCACAAGGTCTGGAGGTATAGAAGATGAGATTGCAGGGAGATATACAGTCTGTTGCATTCCGACAGTCAAATCTGAGAAAGCTGAGGTTCCCAAATCAAGGGACAGAAGGTGAGAAGACAGGCTCTTAAACAATGGAGGTGTGGTAAGTGAAGATTGTAAGGGTTGATCATGTAGTCTAAGCAGTGCTGGAGGTTCCAAGGATAGCAAGTTAGGATCCTCACCACCCTGTCCCATTCTTTTGTCTAAATATTGATCATGCTCCTGTGAGTGAAGCAATGGTGAATCCAAAGGCAAAGAAGAGCATTGACCTGCCAGTGAAGGCATCCCTGTAACAAGATCATCTGTGGAAGTTGATGCATCTGCAACAACTTGCTCCCTTTGCTGTGCAGCTAGAGTCTGACTGAAATTGAATTTACTTTTTGCACAGATTTCTGTTGTCTGTGCATCATCACTAAAAGCAGCCTTCCGGAGGCGTTCCTGCATTACCATCTTTTCTTCTTGCAAAGCATCAACCATGGTCTTCCAATGTGCCTGATCCCTGTCTAAGGAAGCATTTTTTCTCCTATACAAATCCATGTCAGATGTCAAAGATGCCATATCTCTTTCCAGCCGCAGTTCATGGGACCGCAAGGTACGCACTTGATTCTCAAGTGCTATGACTTCACCAGCCAGGGTTTGAGAGTGTTCAATTGCTGAAGAACTTTCTTGCTGAGCTTTGTCCCTTTCAGCCCTCATGCTCTGCACCATAGCTTCTTGAGCCCTAACCTTTCCTTCAAGTGTCTTGATATTATCATTCAGCCTCTGGACTACTTTCCCCTAGTCAAAATGCAGACACACATCTACATCACAACAGAGAAAAAAACCTCAAAAACATGACTCTTGCAAATACCTTAATTGCACAATGCACCAAATCCCAAAGCTAAAATAGAGCACACTGACAGTACTTGGGCAATGAATAGAACTACAAGATCCATACCTGATTATTGAAGTCCTCAACAAGCACAGTATTTTCCAACACCAATGACTCTGCCATTGCCCTTTCTTTATCAAGACTTCGCTGCAATGAAAACTTTTCCTGGGTCAAATCCTCGATATGCTGCTCCAGGGACAAAAAGTCCTCTTGCTCAGTCTTTCCATAGTTTTCTGTACCCTTGTTTTGAAATGAAATTAGTGGTAAATGTGGCAACTCCATGATCTCCCCCTCTCTACCCTGACCAATCCCTACCAGCCTTTCCTCAAAATCACTAGTGGAAACTATTGTGGGTTCTGAAGGAACTGGTTGGAGAAATGACAAATGAACTGGTCTTAAAGACACATCATTCAATGAGACAAAAGATGGGAGTGGGGACTTTGATAATGGTATTGTTTTTGATGGAAACAAAGTTGGTCTTGATGCCTCAGAAGATGGCTTTGAAGATGGCAGGGAGGTCAGGAAGGAAGGGGAGTCAAATACAGAAGCAAATGAGTAGTCTGGAACAGGTTTTGATCTCAGCCCTGTAGGAGACAAAGACCTAATGCTTTCCATTTGTGGAACTGTGGTAGCTGCTGTCTGTGATGGATCTGTATCAATCAATTTGAATGACAACGGTTTGAGTGAAGAGGTGAATGAAAATGAGGAAGAAGACATTCCAGCCAGTGGGAGTGATTTTGGAGGAGCAGTGTGCAATGATTCAACTGGGGATGAAACAGAGGAAACTTTCCCATTGATCTCTGGATCAGCAAGTGATGGGAATTCGGCCTGAGGCAAGAAAGAGGATGCTGATGACTCTGGCCTTGAGACAGACATTTGCAATACACTGCCATGACCATACCTACTACCTGAATAAGCACCATTTGCAGGCACAGTAGAGGGAGGTATTATGAATGGCCTTGAGAAAGTTAAAGATGACCAATTGGACAATGGGAAACTTGCAATCCCATCTCCTAGTGTCAACTTCTTGATGTCTGGTGTAATCCCAGATAGTGGAGGCAACAAGTCTGGTTCTGGAATGTCTAGGACTTGGCCACTTGTCAACTTGGTCGAGCTAGGGGAAGAACTCCAAGAAGTGTCATCCACCCCATTATCCAGTCTTGAATGTTGACCTGAAAACAGTGGTGTTGACATCTTGGAGCTATTGACACCCACAAACATTGCTCCTTCCACATCCACATGATCATTTGAAGAGTGTTGTGAGAACTTTTGAAGATCCTCAGCCCCAACTTGGATTCCATCAGACCTGCTAAATGGAACTGATCCACTCTCAGGCTCCGAACCAATAGAAACCAGATTCTCAAAATCTCCTGTGCCAACTTTGGAATCCCATGTAAGAAAAGTTTGCCCTACCTGCTTCAGTCCTTGGGCTCTACTTTGAAAGATAGAAGGATCTGCTTTTGCTGTCCCACCTTTCAAAACCCTAAAGCCATTTTGTGATCCCAGCCCATGCAGATCTGAATCTAGACATATTGTTGGCTGCTCATCTGCTTGTTGGATAGTTTCCTCATCTTGGCTAAATCTTGGTTCAGCTGGAGTATCGCTTTGAGGATTTGCCTTCTTCCCCTTCCTCTTTTGCTTGAACTGCTCTAGTTTCAATCGCCCTGCTTGAAGTTCCTGCTCTCTTCTTGCAGAGGAAGGATCCAAGAAAGCCTTTGAAGCAGCATGCAATGTGTCTACCGAAGCCATAATAAGCTGAAGGCAGGCAGACACAAAGAATGCTGCTGCTCTAGGAGCATTGAATTAGGGTTTACTCCACAGACATCTGCTTGCCATCTTGCCTATCACAAGGACCCCAAAAAGTGCAATACCATCTAAGGTAATCATCTGTCCCATGCTTCATTCATATGGCCTTTCATGAACCCTGCAGGCATGCCCAGTTGCCAAGCACATTAGCCGTCTTCATCATCTCATAACACTCATCTCCAGTGCACAGAATGTTGCTCTAGGAGCATTGAATTAGGGTTTACTCCAGAGACGCTTGGCATCTTGCCTACCACAAGGACCCCAAAGAGTGCAATGGCATCTCCACTCTAAGGTAATCAATCATCTGTTACCATGCTTCATTCATATGACTTTTCATGAACCCTGCAGGCATGCCAAGTTGCAAAGCACATTAGCTGTCTTCATCATCTGATACTGCTCATCACAGGTAAGTCCACACTCCAACACTCAACATAGTATTTGATGTCTTGAAATGCAGTATCATATAACCCTCCCTCACGTCTCTTCTGGTCCTTTCAAACATCAGCAGCGCTTTGCAGGTCGCTGATTTTATGGAAAGTTGGAAAACTCAGTTACCTATTTCATTCGCTGATTCTAGCAATAGCAGATGGAAAGAAGTTCGCCTCGCCACCTCTCTCCCAATCTATACTAACCCTAGACCGTTCTCTGAGCATCATGGTCATCTATGTGAACGAAACTCTGTGATTAAAAAAAAAGCTGTCAGTCTCCCCGTTGCACATTCGGATTCTAAATTCAAATTCAGGATTCAGAATCTGCTCAAAATGTCATCAGAAAGAACATGCAGCTCTTCGTCGACATGAAACCCTAAATCTGGGTGCAAATCGTGCAGAAAAAACAGCGATTTGCAACCAGATTTTTTGGCAAAAAGATTTTCAAACGAGACAGCAGCAGATCAGAACTCCTACCTATGTCACAAGCAAAGAAACAACTTCAGAAATTTTGTAAGGAAAAGTGTGCCTCGCGTTGGCGCTACCTTCGCATTGAAGCCTTCTGTCGCCATCGCTGCCCTCTATTAGAACGCACGCACGCAACGTCAAGTGTTTATGTTCGCGAGGCCACGACTTCCATGTTCCCCTGAATAGTCCATGTCTTAGCGGCCCATCAGCATCATGTCCCCACAAGTCATGAGCATTGAGGACATGGGATTGATTAGGGTTCCATATTCCAGTGCTTCTTTGTTTTCCTTATTTATTTATTTGGGCTCCGTCGCACTACTAGTGACGATGATTTTATTTTTTTGTGCACATAATACTTTTGTTGTCATTAATTTTGTTTTTTCAAAAGATAAAATTTTGGCTATTTCATCATATCTCATTTTGTTTCATTAATATTTTTTTACATTCGTGATTTGATAGGCAAAATGCCAATGAAAGTCCCATTCATTACATAAGTTCACAACAAAATACACATTAATAAAAATACATTGAAAGGATGTAAAAAAAATAACAAAATAAAAATAAACAAAGCCATTGAAAGGCTGCAAAACAAACAATAAAAGAACAATCCCGAATTGGAATTTGATCTATAACGAAATAATAATACAAAATGACTATGGAATTATCACAATGACAATCACCAAAATACCCATCCTACATAAACCAGTCCCTACATAAACCAGTCCCCATGAAACATGATCACGCAAACTTATTTATTTATTTTAGTTTTTACTTAACATCATTGGCCATTGTCCAAACAAAGATCTAGCATTAATTGGTGACATGTTTATAAAAAACTATCCATGTTCCAAACTAAGTATGAAAAATTGGAATAAAATTGCCCCAAAACTATGTCAAAATGTGGCATAATGATGTTATACACTTAGGTTGACAAATTATTCTTGATTACATACATATTTGTGTGAGCTGCCTGACATGTTATAAACATTCATTTTTCATCCATATTGAATGAAATATGCATAATTTTTTTCATTTTTCATCTTCTATTGTCCACTTTTCATAGCACAAACTAATCATAAGCATAAGAACTACTGTAACCGAAAAAGAAGGGCATTCTAAATTACACAAAAACTATGTCATCAATTCACACATTTTACTGCACATACTTGTCTCATTTGAACCCCAATTGTGAAGGTTCACACAACAATAAAATCACAATGTCCCAAGCAAAGCTAATCTTAAATGAGGCTAGACAATGGATAGAGCATTATAAAGCCCCTCTCTATGGCTCTTTTGATTACTAGTTATGGATTCTCACAAACTAATTCAATTGTAATTAACTTCCCAATCATAAACAACTTATGGTTAGAAGAAGGTGTTTGATAAATGTTCTCTTTGTAGGCAAGAACTTGGAGAAAATTGCAATACACACCCATCCTCCCCATCAAGGGATCATTGTTCGGAGCTCCCAATACCCAAGTACTCAACCATCTTCAATAATAATTAATGTTTGACTCAGTTATGTATAATATGAGCGGTGAATTCCATAACTAACCATCAATAAACCCATTAAAACCTTTTATCCATTCCATTCTCTACGTCTAGAGAGCTATTAAAACCTAACATTTTGTTTATAACTCTAAGGCAACCAAAATTTTGGAGTTAACAGAACATTAGTTTCTATTTATGGGCATTTACCCCAAACTCCAACTGACACCAAACAACACCGTCTAAACACAAAAATCCCTGAATCTAAGCTTCAAAACAAACCTCAAAACACCAAAACTAGAAAGCTTATTTGGGCATTTTTTATGTTTCCTATAACCTCGTGCCATTGTCCAACTCCCTCTTCACACCATTCTCCACTACACAGAAAGTTTTTAAAAAAACATAACACCAATCCTTAACCCTTTTGCTCCTTCTTAAAAACATAGTTATCATCAACATAAAACCTCCTCAACATACATGCTCTCTTGCATGATAATACGATAAGATAGGAGGTAGTTTTTAGCACCAAGATAACAACAGTGAAGACCATTTTCAAACAAAAACCTTAAATCCATATTTCTTTGCCACATGTGTAACCACTCCCAAAAAATTTTGACTAAATCCTTAAATCACCACCACTTCATGGTACATGATTGAAGACCTACAAATCCCTTCTAGGTCTATCCCAAAAGTTTTCATCCTTTCCTTTGAAAACACAAATTATGCCACCCTTGTCCTGCTCCTGAAATCCATTGTTATCTAAATATTTCATGAAAAGAAACGGACCTTCCCAACTTGATGCCAATGATTTTTTCTTCCCAAGGTTTTTCATCTTGACATAAGTTTCACCTTTAGTGAAACCCACAAATAATAGCTTTCGTTTTCTTGATGCATATGCCCTCTTTTGCCTTGCTTGAGCTTGACCCACATTCTTAATCACCTGACCATGCATGCTTGCAATGAGCTACATCTTTTCAATCATCCACTTAGCAAGTTTTGTTGGATCTTCATTTACATCATATGTTCTAGCTAGGGGACTCAAGAAATTATCAACCTACAACCTCGAAGTGCATCCAATCAAAACCATGTGAGGTGGGAACCTAATGCTAACATGTACACCACATCTACAGCCAAATAAAATACGTGGCAAATGTTCATCCCAGTCTTGGGCATGTTCAGAAGTAACAAAAAGAACAATCAATCCATGTTTCAATGTCTTGACCACTTTCTTTGCCATGTCATTACATCTAGGCCATGGAGGTGTTGTGTATTGATGCGTAATCCCATAATTTTTACATAACTGATCAAATTTAGCCACCCATTCATTGTTATTATTAATCAAATTATAATTTGGCATTCTAAATATGCAGATGATCTTGTCCTCCAAGAATCTAACAACAATCCATGTTTCATGCTTAGCAATAACCTTGGCCTCTACCCATTTGGAGTAGTGTCAATTGCAACTAAAGTGCATCTATTGCCATTGTTTGTCTTGGGTAACGATCTTGCAGTATCGAGTGCTACCCTATAAAACTGATCCCAAACAAGTATACTCTTTAGTTCTTCTATGTTGGACCTAATGCTACCAGTCCACTTCACCATTTGGCACTACTTGTAAACACAAATAACAGTCTGCACATCTCCAATTTTATTATGCCATAAGTATCGTTAATTAACCTTCGCAAATGTGCACCTTTTTCCAAAATGACCAATTTCTTCATGAAGGTCCAAAATGAGTTGTTTACACTCATTAGGTCTTGGCACACACAAATCCTTGAACACGAGTTTGTCATGATTCCGATGATAATGAAATATCTTTTTTTTTATTCTAGCATTTTCTTGCAAACTACATTCTACTAAAATCTAACCTCCATTGAAAACTACCATGGTTTGCTAATCATCCCAGATGTCCATGTTTCTAACATGGTCCCATTCAATGTCTTCATTTTCTTTCGAGTTGATCCCATCCATAAAGTCATCATCAACAAGTGCTTGAGCCTCTTCAATCAACTATGTATGCATATGAGGGTCCCAAAGATCCTTCCTTCTTTTCTTGAAAACATGTATGTCTTGTTCGTCTCCAACCTCTTGCTCTTGATTATCAATTAAGTCATCTCGCCATTAATTACTTCCACCTCTTCTAACTATGTGACATCCACCATAAACAATTGATTGAACATTGTTTTGTCACCCAATTGTTGTAGTATCAAGGAAATATTAATATATAGATTTAAGTTTTCATATTTCAAATTTATAACTGATATATATATAAATAATTCAATGATTATAATCAATTACTGATATATAACTTTTATTTTCAGTTTTATTGTTTTATAATAATTAATGTATCAATAAGAATGGAAATTTATAAATTATTATACAAATGCAAAAATTATTTTTGAAGGAAAAATATATTTATTAAAATATAAAACATTTATTGTAATAGTTCATAAATAGCTTTAATGAGTGAAGTAATAATATGAATAATAAAAATAAAATAGCTAACCTTGGTTACCAACTAGCTACAATAATAATTGAATTAATGTTATTATTACTATTAAATATTTACATTTATATTTATTATTAACTATATAAATGAAAATAATTATGGAAATAATTATAATAAAATAGTTAGCCTAGGCTAGGTTTTAATTATATTATTAAATATTTAATGTTTCAGTTATTATATTAATTTATTTCGTTATGAAATAATAATTTATCAGCTATTAATAATTAGCTAATTATTTCATATTACCCATTACTAGTTAATTAAATTGGTTGATAGATTATTATAGCTAATATATATTTAAAGTTGAATATTATTATTGTTTATCTAGCTAATAAATTAAGTAATATTTAATAATAACTAATAATATAATTAGTTCAATCACCATAAGATATTGATGATTATTACTATAAAAACTAATTAGTTGGATACTTTATAAAATGAATTAGCTGGTTTCTAATTTAGTTGTTGATTAATTATGTTGCAAGTTTATTAATTTATTTTTATATATTATATTCATTAAGTAATTAGTTATTTTATTATTTTATTAGTTAGCTAATTAATTAACTAATTAGTTGTCACTTACCTATTTAATTATATATTTTTCAAGATGACAATGGAAGCCAAAACATATGGGATAAATTTTCTTAGTTGCAAGTAGTTTGCAACTAAAAATGTTTAGTTGCAAATGACTTGCAACTAAAATTTTTATCCCATATGTTTTGGCTTTCATTCTTATCTTGAAAAGTATATAAGCAAATTGTTTTGTTTGACATTTTCATATTTAAAAAGATGGGCATATGGGATGAGTCAATAAAAATGACTTAACCCAAAATAAAATATAAATATTCATGTACTTACACCTAATTACCTACTTCCCTAACTTACCTACCTTCTTTTCTACTTACGTACCTACCTAAGTAGGTATTTGGCCTAGGTAGGTAAATAAGTTCTATTTATATAGGTGTTCATCCTATTTGTGTAGGTAGGTATATAGGTAGGTAGGTACATAGTTCAACCTATGTACCTAAATATTGATTTAAATTTAATTTGGAAAGTTTCAATTAATATGCCATGTGGCAAATTTTCATTGCACCATGTGTCATAATCTAAACCATCCAAACATAAAAATTAAACGTTTTAGATTATTTCAAAATAATAATAAAATATTTTTAGTTATTAAAAAGTTGGAACACTTGGCAGCACATAACTTGTTCCCATTGTTCACCAAACAAGTCGCATCTTAGATGTAAACAACAATACGTATATGACTAGTGAAAGGATGAAAGCGTATTTTGTTGACTTTTTCTTTCATCCAAAATTCATTGTCATTTGCGACTAGTGTCAATGTAACTTGTCTAACGCAATTATTAAGATTTTAGTTGCAAATGTTGCTTACAACTAAAAATTAGTCACATGGACCAATTGTAAAATGGCCATTTTTTATTAATGTATTCCTCTAATTTTTGTTTTTGGGAATCTTTTGACACTTCTTACCAATTGTGTTTTGCTATCAATGTGAGTTCAATGTTTTGAATTTTTAAAATCCTTGCAACATTAAAGTTAGTTAATTCAATGTTGAATTTTTTAATGCAAGTAGAAGCACTTAATGGGTGTCTTCCAAAAATTGAAAAGTTATCCCTTTGTGGAAATAAGTTGCAGGGTATTGAGGTACTTATTGGCTACCACCATGTTAATTGCTTATTATTCTTTTTGAAATGATGGTAGACATTTGTTGCATGCAGTTCGTGTTTTCAAGCTGGATTGAACATCTTTCATTTGAGTGCCACGATTTGTCTTTTTGTTTTCATGTTTGATGTGGGAAGGTGGGGTAAGGCAAGTGGTCTCCACCTGCACGTAAACAACAACCACCGGTCAGCATTTTGTTGGAGGATTCAAGTCACTATGTTTTTTGAACTTGAAGACAACTTGTTTGACAATTGGAATGAGATTGTGAAATTATATTGATTTCATTCCCTTCAAAATGTGGGTTTGGCTTTTGTGCACTTAAGAGAATCTAATAGTTTTCTTTCTCACCTAATTAGACTTTAACCCAATAAGACTTGTACCTTCCAAAGACTCCTCCTTGTTGGAGTTTTGGTCATTCAAATAGAGTTCCAATGCAAAGTTTCAGCTCTACATAAATTTTTTAGGGCTACCCATATGTGGAGAAATCAAGTTTGTTTTAAAAATAGTGCACCAGTGCTCAGTATGTGGCCCTGCAAAAGAAAATTGGATGAAGAAAAGTCAAAACATGCATGGTTTGGCTCAACGATATGGTTTTGACCCAACATTTTTGCACGAGATGCAAAGGCTAGTAAAAGCCACAACAAAGCCCAACATTTGATGTTGATTAACTAGATAGTTTGATTGGTCTAGGTGGGTTGCTATTAGTATTCTCCCACTTATTTGCAATCCTAGTTTTAGATCTATGGGCAAGGTTGGAAAAATAATAATAATTAGAGTTGGATGTGAAAAGTACTTTTGTATGGTGACATATTGAGCACTAGTAGGGATGCTCGAAAAGATTCATAATGGGTGGAAATATGGATTATGAAATTTGCAATCTTACTAAACATGAACATGAATTTGTGAGAGTGAAAGTTTGTGTTGTTTTTTTGTTTGGGGGTATAGCTTGTAGCAATTATATTTGAATGGCAACTACCTTCAACAACTCTGGTATCCGGACTCTTCTAACTCTACTACTAATCATTATCACAAGGATACAAAATTCAAACCTTTTACAACATTATGATGCCTTCTTCTAGATGCAACCTTAGAACATGATTAATCATTCACTGAATATTTATTTCTTGCACTAACAATTGGCTCATCAAATTTGATGCCAACAATCCATATGAATGGTCATGTTTGTTACCATGATGGCATGAAGGTAGGAAGGAACAAAATCTCGAAGTGGTCTTCTATGGATGCACTTGATCAATTTGTTGCTCTTGAGGTGTTGTAAAATATACCCTTTTTCTTCATGCCCATAAACAACAATTTGACAACATTGGGCTTGTCACAATGTCAAGTGTTGGAGAAGAAGCTTGATACTTGTTTATCTTTCCTCTCTTGGGATTTTTTTTTGTTTGGAGAATGAATATTTCCTTTTTTTTTGTGCAAGAAATCAAGTTTTCTTAGAATCCACTAATAGATTCTAAAAATGGTGTTGCACTCCGCTACATGTTGATTGCACACTTGGGGAAAATCAGAAGCTTCAATGGCAACCAAGTAAACAAGTGTTTTGCATGTTAAACCTTTGCTTGTTCTAATTTCTATGTGGAGGGCCCTATGGGTCTCATAGTTATAAACAAGATTAGTGTAGGAATTGGGCAAAAGTATTAGTCTTCTTAGTGTTCAGGTGCAAACCTCTACAACCATGAGATTTCACATGTTTTTTCTCTTCAACTTATGTGGGTAGGGATCTTGTGCAATTAGAACCAAGAAAGAGAAGAAATGTAGAAATCAAATATGTCCATCAAGCCATTTAACATTCTTTTGTTTTTCAATCTTGATGTAATTAGGAATATTTTTTATGTGGGTTTGTCTTGAATGTTTTGCTCCTCCATTCATTCAGGATTTCTCCATCAAATATAGTCACATATTTTTGTCTTGATGAAAGTGATTTTTTATATGATAATGCACATATATGTGTGCCATGTACTAAGCACCATGTAGAGAAAAAACATGGAAGAGATCATGAAATCTCACCCAAGTGTTTTTCTCTTCTTGAACTTGCCATTTTATTGGAAAGAAGGGTACCCATCATTTTGCTTTAGGTGGGAGTTTTGCATATGCAAGTTTAGGGTTCAGGATTTACCCTAAGCCCTGAACCTTGGGACCATGAAAATGTCACTTAACAAGTTCCAAAAACCATGCAACTTGCTTTGAAAACAAACTTGACAAAAAGGCTATCAAAAATTGGCCTCCATTGTAAGGGATGGATTTCATTTTAGTAGAATTGTGTGGAACATAGGTTTGAACATCTCTAATTATTACATGATGTGCCTATGGACTTGGGCAGTGGATCAACTAGAAAAACTTCCACAATGGTTTTTTTCTTGAATTGTACACACCTTCCCAAAATACCAATAGGCTTAAAACTAGTGCCATTGTTCACATGTAGAAAAGTAAGAAAGATGTTGTGATCAATGAATCATAAAGAGCTATAAAGTTTCTCCATTTCCCATGGTTGAGTCGAAGGATTGGTCCAATGCATGAGTTTTTTTCTAGTAAAAAACATGTGAATGCAATTGGGAGGATAATAACAATTTTTTGATGATTTGCACAGGCCTTATGTGGTCATTACTTAGGGAGCCATTGAAGGGGGTTGGAGTGGGATTGGTAGAAGAAAACCTTTAGGGACTTTTTGCAACCTTTTCATGGAGCCTCTATTAACATTATTCATGCACAAGATAAGTACATTATGAACCCTTCAAGACTGTTACTTAGTGATATTCTAATCCACATCCAACAATCCTGATCACAAATCAGGTTTAAAATTTCCTTAGTTTATAGTTGTTACATACTATTTCACATAATCTTGAATGCAATATTACATGAGATAGCTACTTCCATAGCGAGCATGTACTACTAATTGGCAAATAATAAAAAGATACTTCAATGGGCAAATTCCAATGTATTTATGGATCATACACAAAAATGTTAAAAAATGATGAATAAGGTGGTGAATTTATCTATGGACAATGAATATAATAGCTAGTGATTTTATGTGTTCACATTTTGAAAAAAAGGTGCAAGTTTTCTTAACTAATACACCACATACTGTTATGGTCAAATTAAACAAATATCTAGCATTGGAATTAATGTGCAATCCAAGGAGTTTTAGATGTTTAGCCCTAGAACCCAAGAGAACATGGGCAACCTAAAAGGCAGACTCAATCCAATAACCCTAAAAGGTTAAGCACCAATAATGTGTTTATACTATTTGGTACTCGGGGATTCTATTGTATAAATACTTTGCAATTTGTGGGCTATAGAATTGTTCATGAGATCTAAAGAAGAATTGGAAATGTCTGCAAGCCATGGAGGAGGATCCTTGAGTTAAACAAAAACATCGAGTGAACAACATCCATTTTTAAAGATTTTCTTGTCAAGACCCTTAGCCTTTTTAATTGCAACTACTTTACAACAACTTTTAGGGTTAGTCTAACCTTCGCTTACGGTTACAAACAATCTTTAAGGATTGTTTGGCTTCTATTGGAGTTGCATTGTAATTTATCATAGCTCTTGGACCATCCCAAGTTTGGTCAACTTGTGTTGCAATTGACCATTATGCACATAGGCTCTAGGATGCATGACAATAAGCACCTTATGTTAGGCATTGCATGTTGTAGAGAAGAATGTTTCCTAACAATGGTTGTTAGTTGTCAATGGTTGTCAATGTCATGGAGGCCAAGATCCTCCAACCATGTTTTCAGAAACAGAACACACAATGTGGTTGCAACTTATATGCACTAACTTCACAAACATTCGAATCCATTTCAAGTTGGTGTTAGGTAATTCATCATTGCCCAAGTTGTAATTTTCAAAAAGTCAGAATTCAACTTTGTTAATCCTATGCATTATTTGTCATTCTTATAGTTGTACGACTTTAGGGTCTATTGTGCCGATTAGTGATTGTGTTCAAGACTTGATCTTTGCACGAATGTAATGTGAAATGTTGTTCATAATAAGGTATGGGTATGTTATGTACTTAGTTAGTGTGATTTTGGTTTGTTGTTCATATTCAAATATGGTTATGTTATGTACTTAGTTAGTGTGGGTTGTACTTGACGTTGTTCAAGGTTGTAGATGGTTACACATCTCCTTATTGAACAACAAATAAAAATTGTCAGAATAATTCATTGGTGGGTGCATATTAACCGTTTATGCAAGGTGCAGGTATATTATGGAATGCACATTGGAGGATGCAACCTATTATGGACACATGTGTCAGAATTACGAATGTATCAACTGCGTTGTAAAGAGGTGGGTGCATTCCCCACAATGTACCTATCGCATAAGCTTTAAAGGCACCTATGGTTTGGATTTTGTTGTGTAGGAAAAAAGGAGGATTTGTTGTTGCTTTTCACATTACCACCACCTCCCCTCTTGGTTTTGCCAATGCATACTAGTCAAACCCTAAAAAAACCATAAGATGTAAATGTCAAAAGCTATTTACATATTAGATTTCCATCTTGATTATGGTTTGCTTATAACATAATTTTCCTTAAACAGTACACATGTGGATGCAACCTTTTACATCTCTTCATGTGCATGGATTTGTTCATGTTTGCATGCGTATGGCATGTACCACATTCATATACTTTGGTTTATTAAGATTTGGTTGAAACACTATTACAACAAGATATTTAATTTTGTAAAATTTTGATGCTTATCAACATTGTTGAACGACACTATAACCTTTGTTGCATGCTATTCTAAAACCACAAGTTGTAGATGCCCCAAATTGAAAGCTTTTGGTTATGCAACCCCCTAGATTGGGCTAGGTTTCTATGTTCATGATAGGTAAGGCATGTGTAGCTCATTTTATTTATTAAGCACAAGGAAATGCAATTAAGGACACCTTCCTTAAGTTGTTGCGACTTGAATGGGGACCGTGTGGACATTTTCTTGGAGGTTATGGGTCTTAGAACACTTGGACATTAGTACTAGGTCTTCCATTTTGCTTATGGAGATGTAATTGAAACTCCTGATGTTGGACTTTGTAGATTGGGTTTTCAAAGTTTTCTAAGGAGATCAAGGTTTACTTAGCATCAACACCCACTACTTATAAATAATGGACATCAATAAATTGTCACAATTCATTATCTATGGTATAGAAAGCACCATGTTCCAACCTTAGAAGATATAGGACATATTAAACATTTTATACCTTACTTTCTATATCATGTACACTTTTTGCAAGTTTGAAAACACGTATTATATTGGAAGAGCAACCCACCATCAGTCACAATCCCCATGTGAAGTCATGTGTCATTGTGGGTAGTGTTTATGAGATGAGTTATAATGATTTCCTTGGATTTTTGTAGGTCGATTTCAATGGAAAACAATTTGACACTTGGTGGATGCACTTGAACTTATGAGCCCATTTATAGGTGAATGGATTTAGCTATTAATGTATATATGGTCTTTATGTATGTCAACATTTTGTAAGTAAGATTACAATTACACCAATGTTGTGTTTGTAATTGTTGTGTCCCAATGGATGCCTTTAAAGAGCCATGTTAGGACCCACAACTATGATTTATCAAAATCGATTGGACACATGCATCTTCTAGATTAGTTTTCTTTGTAGTTGGGCTCACTTTGGGAATTATTATGGCAGGATGGCCTATTTCAAAGTTGTTCCTCTCTATAGATATTGAAAGTACAATCTACAAGGTATGTTTCTTGTTGAGTTTTAACTATAATTAAATGGATGCCTAGGAATGTGCTTGGCCTATCATGATCATCAATATGCAATGAATGACTATTTTCCACCTCATAATGTAAGAATGTTTGTCTTACAATGTTCTTATTTTGTTTAAACGAAATAATTCTCGAAAACAAACTTTAGTAGGGTGGATAGATGGGGTGTGTGCATTGGATTATGATGGGTGTACAACTCAACCATTGGGTTATGTGGGCTTTTCACATATCTATTGTACATTTTTGCATTTTTTACATTTCATGATTTTTGTCATGTTATTAACAACATAACACTACAATATTCTTGACATACATTTCATGTTCTGTGAATTGGGCCACCACAAGTGAGGATGTGTCTTAATAGGTTGGGTTCATTTGGAGTGAATGGCCCTATGTACCATGCAACTTGATTATGTGCAAGAAACAAAAAGCTTTGGCAATAGGAAAAAGCATATGTCATCTCTAATAGGCATCATAAAATGACCTACAATTATAATTTTTGCCATGGAGGCAGGTCATATTCGAGCATGGTGGTCCATCAACACTTTAACACCTCTGGACATGACCCCACTTTGTGATGTGTCAAGCCTTGATGGGTAAGACATGCATGATCACCCTTTAATTCACAAGCTAAAAATTTGTTGAATTAACACATCTTTGTTGTGGGATTACACACATGTTTTAGACAATGTTGCTAGCCATGTACACCACCATGGGAAAAATACTTAACCTTCTGGCTCTATCCTCAAGTGGACAAAAGGATGGACCTTGTGATTTATGATTGTTTTTTTTCCACTTGGAGGCAAACTACATCTACAAACTGTGTTCATAATTTGAAATGCATGCCCAAGTTTATTAAATTTATGTACTACAATTGTTGTGTTATATACCTTATTATGTTTTATAACCTATTGTGTTCTGGGGTGGCAACTTTGTACATCTAGACATGAAGCAAAAGGAAAATGGTTGACCATATTTATATTTGTTCAAATGCTCTAGTGACTTTGTGAACCTAAGACATTTTTCAAGGAGCACTTCAATTATGTATGTCATAGTTAACCTATTTATCTATGCACTTGTTGTACAAGATGCACCACTTAATTCATCTAATGAAGACTGGGTGCTTATGGGGGGGCTACTATTCCAAACAATGAACCACCATTGCCAAATGTTGCAATTGAGGATTAGGTGTTTAATGGGTAAACTACTGTTGCAATTCCATCTTATGAACCACCATTGCCCTCTGTACAAGTTGGGGCCAACAATGATGATATCAAAGTTGAGGGTTTAGATGGCAAGGGCCTTGAATGAAACTTGGTAGGTATGTGATGCAGTTGTAGATGAATCCATAAGGGAAATTGTTAATCAAGGTAGGGAAGATATTTTTGAATTAGGGACTGACATGGATTTGGACCTAGACTGAGGTCAAGGGAAAAGAAAACTATGCTTTAGCCTAGATCAGATGACCCCCATTTCTTGAAATTAGTAGTAGAATTTAAGGTGCCATTATATGGAGGGAGTGACCTTAGTAGATTGACATGCACCTTGATGTTGTTAAATACATATGTGACACATTGGGTCACCAATGGTTTTGTGGATGAGTTGTTGCATTGCTACAAAATTCCATTCTACCAAAACCTAACCATCACACTATGAAGCCACAAGCTTAATTCAAAATTTGGGCCTTGGGTATAACATCATTAATGCATGTGAAAAAGGTTGCATATTGTTCCACAATATGCAACGAAGCAATTAAATGACCTATTTGTGGTCAATCCCTATATGTGCCATGGCATAACAAGGTGCCTAGAAAGGTGTTGAAGCATTTGACTCCTAGGCTAAAGAGGATGTTTAGGGCTTCCATCCTTTTAGAGTTGATGAGGTGGCACCAATCCAACAAAAGTACAAATGGACTGGTTTGGCATGCTACTAATTCCAAAGCATAGGCTCACATTGATTCAACATGGCCAAAGTTTGCTACAAACCCAAGGAACTTGAAACTTGGTCTTGCATTGGATGGGGTCAACCCATTCAGAAACCAGTCAACTTCATGGTTTACGTGGCCGGTGCTTGTTTTTCTTAATTATAACTTACCTCCATGGCTCACCACCAAAAAGTTTCCTAATGCTTATTCTATTGATTGAAGGGAAAGAATTAATAAAAAACAATAATAATGATATTTACATGGCTTTGTTTGGTTGAAGAGTTGCAAGAGCTTTGGAAGGGGGTGGATGCTTGGGATGTGACTCATCCAGAAGGGTCTAGGAGGTTCACTTTGCACGCTATTCTAATATGGTCAATCCATGACTTGCCAACATATGGATTATTATCTAAGCAAATGACAAAAGGGTACAAAGGTTGTTTAGCATGTGGCCTAACACACATGTTCTCTCCATTCAAAAGTGCTAAGGAAGATGGTTTATTGCCACCATTGTAGGTGGCTTATAAGACCAAACCACCCACTTAGGTTCAATGCTCATGACTTTGATTACAAGATCGAAATAAGGTCTACTCCTATGATTATGTCAAGAGATGAGGTGTTGCAACATGTTAACTTGTATGAGAGATGGATGTTAAATGGTTAGAAAGAGGATGATAATCCATCTCACAAGATTGGAGTGAAGTGCAAATTTCTTTTGTTCAATTTGCCTTACTGGAAGGTTTGTTTAGTGATATTTTGGTCTTGATTTGTTTTTTTAATTATCTATTAGATGGTGTTGATGGGTGTTGTTGGTGAACAAGATGACAATAATAGCAAATGACAATGCTAAACCTTGTGATGTCAATTTTCTAACATTTTAGATGTTGTTGGTGAAGAAGATGGTAATAGTAACAATCGGATCTATGGGTCCAGTAGTTGTAGCAAATGAGTCAATGGCTTTAGTAGAGCAAATGGATCGTAGGACCCAATAGCTACAAGTGGACTGATTTTGTAACAATAGTAGTTATTTTATTTCAAGATTTGATGACATCACTAATGGCAATGTTAGACCTTGTGATGTTAGTTTTCTAATAGTTCAGATGCCATTGGTGAAAAAGATGGCAATAATGGGTAATGGATCTATGGGTCTAGTAACTACAGTAAATGGGTCAGTGTGCTCATGGAGCAAATGGATCATAAGACCTAGTAACTACAGGTGGATTGATTTTGTAATAACAACAACTATTCTATTTCAAGATGTCATGAACTCATCACTTATGACAATACTAGACCCATTGAGATTAGGTTTATAACATTTTTTGTGATTGAATTATGATGTGTTGTTTGGCCTTTTGGCATGAGTGCTAAAACATAAACACCTAAAAGAGGCTAACTATGGAACAATTAGTGGCAAAGTTGTTAATGATGTAGAGCTATTACTGATGCATAATAGCAACACTCTATATAGGTGGTTCTCTTGTAATTGTGGCAAATTGTGTTTTTTTCATTGTGCCAAACTCCTTGTACACATGCTTAAGTATGAAAGTAATGGCTTGGACATGTGTGGATCTTATAGGATTTTAGGGTACAACACACATTTGATGTGATGCATTGTGAGAAGAATCTTGTAGTCAACATACTAAAGACTATATTTGTTGAAAAGGACACCAAAAAAGTGCGGCAAGACCTTCAAGCCTTGGGTGTTTGTCAACATGTTGGTTGAAGCCTCATCCTTCAAAGAATGTTGAAATTGTGATGTCGATAGCTCCATGGGTAATGTCAAAAGAAGAACATTTTTTGTTTTTAGATACCATGGTAAATTTGAAATTGCCATCATGATATGCATTAGGGTTCAAAACATTGTCAAAGGTAAGTTAAGGGCCACGAAGTCCCATGACTACCATGTTTTATTTCAGTGCATTCTCCCTTTATGCATGTGGTATATAATGATTAAAGAACCTTGAGTGGCCATCATGCGAATATGTAAGATCTTTGAACTTATTTGTAACAAGGTATATGACCTAGCAACATGCGAAGAATTGAAAAGTGCGGTTGTATATTCATTATGCCTACTTGAAAAAAATTTCCTTCCAAGTTATTTTTATTTAATGACACATATGGTTGTTCATTTGATTGATGAATTGGACTTGTGTGGCCTTGTGCACTCCCATTGGATGTATCTGATTGAGCGGGCAACAAAAGACCTAAAGAATTATGTCTGAAACATGGTTAAACTAGAGGGCAACATGGCAGAGGGCTATATTTTTACGAAGCCGTAGGGTTGTGCACCGAATACATGCAAGGATTTAGTGCAACAAGGAGTCATGTATGGGATGCCAATGAGGAAGAAGGAGTGGTTGGAGAGGTCTTGAAAGGTGTGCCTAGACCATGTACACTGTCACAACACTTGTGTAATACAACACATCTTTATGTGTGTGAAAATCATGAAGTTTTAGCTCCATAGTGAGAGTAAGGACCTTTACATCCTTTATAATACAGTAACCTAAGGGCATTTCTTTTTCTTTTTCATGGCATGGCCATGCATTAGAATCAGTGTATCTTCATTATAGCTATAGTATAATAGGGGTCTTTGGGTTTGTGTGATAAAAATTGATTTGGCATTTGCATGTAGGTGATACAAGCTTGCAAGGGATGCCACAAGTGATGCTAACTTGGAAGCATTCCCCAACTTCCCACAATGCTTGCAAAAGGATCTTATTGCTTACCCTGCAGGAGGCCCTAGCATTGATAATGAAGTTGAAGTGCATGACCTATTAGTCCCGCTAGCATTTGTGGCAAAGGATTATAAAATCATAGTTGCATATGGCAATCATTTTAGGGCTACAACATGGCCTGGGACAACCAACATGGTTATGTACAACTCATGTGTGTTAGGGGAGTTTGAACATACACTATCTCCTACAAAAACAAATCCCAATCTAGCACTTGAATAAGTGACATACATAGGGGAATGGACAGAGATCTTAGAACGAGATTAGGGGGCCATTAAGGTTCTTATTATATTGTGCTCATGGGTGCCAGCCACAACACATGGAGCACATGTTGCCATGAAAAAATATTAATTTGGATTCACCCTTGTGCACTTTAGAAGGTTGCTACATGCATAGAGACAACCTTTTGTATTCCCTTCACAAATTGAGCAAGTAGTTTTTTATGACTCTTTGCAAGATCCGAGCTAGAAGGTTGTTTTACTAAAAGGTGCAAGATTTCAGAGAGTGGTTGGGGATAATGCCAATGTTGAACAAATCAATCCTACAAAGGACATACTAGATATCCAGTCTACTAATGTGCTTATTGGTGGTAGCAATGCACAAGTTATTTTTGTGGACAATGTAATTAATGGAACATGACGAAGGTTCATGGGTTGATATTTTTAACCCTACTTGCAAATCAATGTACACATGGGACGTCTAATATGTATTTACAATCTACTAGTTATGTAAGGAATGAAGGTAGCCACCCTGAAGAAGGAGATGATGAAGATGGAACCCCTGAATCAAATGGTGAAGATGAAAACCATGGTGGAGGTGTTTCAAATTATAGTTAGTCATTTAAAGATGATGAGTATGGGACCCAATATGATGATTAATAATTTGTCTACTGGTGGGGAAGGTGTTTGAACAGCCTTGGCAGATATTTTTAATGGTGTTAGATGAGGGTTTTGTATCTTTGGTTTTAGGAGAACTAGGTGGCATTACTGAACTTTTTGGGTTTTGGATGTTGGTTGTGGTTTTGTTGGAGCAAACTATATTGGTTGCAAGATGTTAGCATCTAGAAAACTAGTGTAGGTTCAACATGAAAAACACCACATTTACTTTCTGACCTTATTACTCTTTCAATTACCAATCACACCCCCATAATTATGTGTTTTCCTTTGCCATGTAGCTTTTATGTTCTAGAAAACCAAATGCAGTTTTATCTAGATTTATGGACTAACATTTGAATGTGGGATAACTCAAAGGTACTTGTTTTCATGTCAAACTATTGTCAACCTTCAACTAATATGCAAATATGTAAAAAATATTGAGGCTGTTTATTCCTATTTGAAATAGATTTGGGAAATTCATGCTACCTAGGCCACAAGTGGACTGACAAGTATGCATTAGACATGTACTAGTTGTATACAACTTGTTATACAAGTTGTTCATTGTGTTATTTTGTCCCCATGTGGGATTGAGACCACATTGTTAGCATAAGTTGGAAAAGAAATGTAGATTCCTTATGAATTTACATATGACAATTTAGAGCACTTGGGCATAATTTAAAGCACATTTTCTTGTAAAAAACACGAAGTTTCAAATGTAATAGAATTTACAACACCCAACCAAAATCAAACCACCTTCCAAAATCAAAATCAAATAATAAGGAGCAAATAGATTCCATACATTACTTGATTATGGCCATTTTGTTTGCCAATTGAAGCCATAAATTAATTAAGATCAACCAAATGCAATAGAGGGAAAGGCATTTCATCTAGGCTCAATTATAACATCTATTTGAATTTGGTCATGACTAGTGTTGCATGGTTAAACCAAAATTTTAATACTAATTTATCTTATTTAAAAAAAAATAATCCAAGTATCTTTTGTCATTGTTCATAACTTGACCACATTGGCCAAGTGAATGGAAAATCATCCCAAAGTACTCACCATGTTCAAGTCAACCCTTTCATTGAGCCATGTGGAAATCTAATCTACTGCACCATGTCATGGCCTTAGCAACAAGCTAATTTGAAATTGCATTTTGTGCATGTTATTAGCCTTAACTTTTAAAAAGTTGCTTTAATAGTTTAATATGGTGTTGTTAGCTTTATGACTAGTTGTATGGCATTGTATCAAGAGTTTTTTTACAACACCACTCAATTTGTGAAGTTAACACATCTACTTAAATGTTACAAGGTGTGAACTTTTGTAAAATGTCGCAAATGGTAGTTGTGGTTATAAGTTTGGTGTTGTTGGTCAAACTTACTTATTAAAACTTATCAGGATAATTGTTTGTTCTAACAACCAAATGCAAGAGATTAACCCAAATCCATATGAGGAGCTAAGGCAATGAACAATAACTAAAAACCAAAAACGTCTCAACGTAATATTGTAGAGTGCACAATAGTAAGCTTTCACACATTTCATCCTTTGATGTGAGCTTGTTTAACCTAGAGTCAATAAGCTATGTGGATTGCCATTTATGCTTATTGATGATATGAAATTGTAGTGGATGGGGTATTATTAAGCAACAATAATTGTTTTATGTTGTTTTTAGTTTCATTATATATGCATCATGTGTATAGTTGTTATCAAGGTGGGTTTTTTTGGGAGCAAGTTAAGAGAACATGTTGCAAGGACATTCACACTCAAGTCAATTGCCCGTGCTAGAAGTGCCACCCCTTCAAAACCTCCTTGACATAGTAGTCGAATAATAGCATTGGAATTGTTGAACACGGTTGACAATGAACCCCTTGAAGTCATGCTTGGAGATGATGAATATGAGGATGATGATGAGGACCTTAATGAAGAATTTTTCCCCCCACCAAATGAGGGGACATGTGATAGTGAATAAGATAACATGGACCTTTCTCATAATCAACCAATAACCTTGGGCAAATCAACAACAACCTAACTTTTTGCAACACAAATCAGTTGACTTACTTAAAATTCTAATCTCATTTCTAGGGTTGCAAGGTCATAAGCAAAAATGATGGCCATCCAAAATTGTTATAATGCATGTTGAAAAACTCTTAATTCTTGGCATGGCATGTATAGGGTAAAACAAAATTACAATGCTTTCATGGGCTTGGGTTGGTTAGACTTGCATAAGTAAACACCCAACCACCTACACGTGCTTTTGTGTGGCCTCCTCCAACTTAATATCCTCCGCATAACATGGGCTACCCACCTCTTGGGTATGCACCAATACGACCAAGGCCAATTGCAATAAATGCATATTCTGCCATGGAACATCAACCTTATTACTCAAAGGGAGGTACATATGAATCACAATTATACCCTCCACCCCCAATGGGGTATTCTACTTGGCCTATAGTTGTGAAATAAGAATAACATGTTGTTGCTCCAGAAATAGAAAAAAAAATGTTATTATGTCAGCTTTCGACTTGAAGCGCTTCCATGTTGTTACAATTCGCTAACAAAATAGGGTTGCTTTGAAGCAAGCCAAGTTGGAACTTGTGGCACTATTAGGAACAACTGCATGCAAACCTATGATAATCGTGAATAGTGAAGGAGTGCTAGTGATTCCAAGTAGGAACCAATGGCTTTCAACCATGAGGGGCCATGTATGCTGTTTGTTAGAGGTGACCAAGGCTATAGATCTTCAAGCCATCGAGAAGTTGGAGAAAATGAAGGAGAATTTAGAAAAACAATTTGAATTCATAAAACTTGGCCTTAGTTATGAACATATGTGATTTGTGGCTTGCAAGATCTTGAAAAGGAACGAAGGAATGGGTAAAAATTTGGAAAACAAGTATGGTGTCTATATTGTGCCTCTTTGCAAGGGATTAGATGTTCACAAATGTCCTTGCATTATACGAGATGTTTAAAACCATTGTTTGGGACTTGGTGGATTACAAGTGGTATGAGGTCTAAAAATTGTACTGAAGCAAAATGGGTAGCATTGTCCAAGATTAGAATACAATTGACTTCATTAAAAAACAAGCAATTATGAGTCCTGCACGGGCACAAGTGAAGAACATATCAAAGTTGGGGCACGGTGGGCCAACACAACAAGAAGCCCACATTGTAAGTACACTTATAGTTCGAATTTGTTGGACTTGTTATTGGTTGTACTCTAAGGTCTCCCATGGATTAAAACATAGGAATCAATTTATTGGCATCTTTAGTCTTCATAATGACATCCCTTTTTAAGGTATGCATACCATGTAATTAGTGGTGAATTCTGATGTCATGTTTTCCATGAGTTGTGCATGACTTTTTTTTTTCTAACTATGTGTTGATATGTTTAAACTCCAAGGAATGTTGCTTGTGGCTAGTCTAAGGTTTGTAGCACATCATTGGTTTAGGGTTTTGGGCTTGTAGTAAAGGGCAGTGCCATAACCTTTGTTTTTTATACAAACAATTATGAAAGCATCATGTTTTGATCCATCCTCATGGTTGCCTTGTGCCATGGTGCAAATGATGAGGTTGCAAGGTTTGTTTAGGGTGCAAAATGCCCTAACTAGCCACATTCACAAGCTTACTATAGGTTGAAGGAGTCCACCCATTGTCTTAATTTATAACTGTATATGTTGAGTGCTTTTGTCTTACAACTATGTTTTATAAATGCCAGTGCCAAAGTCTTATAAGAATGTTTTATGAATGTTAATGTGCAAGATGATTAGGTCTTTCCATGGCTTATGGGTATGCAAGTGAAACCTAGGATGCATGTCTAATACATTAGGTTGCCCAAGACTTTGAATAGGTTATTACATAGGTTTGTATAGTATGTACACCCTCCATGAGGATCCCATAAAATCAACGGGGAGTCATGTCCATTCATAACACTATTATTCATGAGGTGGGCTTCTAATCTTGAAAATCCATCTATATTTGAACTTATATTGAAGTTGGCATTGTGGTGTTACATTCTAGTTTTATAGGTTTGGAATGTTTGATTTTTTGCAACTTTCTTAAAAGATGTCATGAAGATTCTTTCCATAACCTTTGTGTCAAGAGCAAATTGTTGTTGCAAATGATAATGTAAATGGTCTATAGCAATGACGAACCTATGAAGTAGTAATTTTTTGCAAAATTCCTATTAGTTCACTCTGGAAACCAACAATTGATGCCACATTCTTTTATTGTGTGCAACCATGGATAGTTTAGTTCCATATCGATCATTGTGAGAATATTTGTAACATGCCATGAGTCTATAAACAAGTATGTTATTGCAAGTTAATTTTGTAAGAATATTCCAACATAAACAACACTTGCATTAATTGTTGATGGGAGTTGCGAGAGTTAGATGCAAATACATGGATGGTCACCGACTTTGTCAAAAATGCATAGTGGCGGTAGTTGTCTTCCATTGAAAAGCAATGATTTTTGTGGTGAGTTGTGGGATTTTCTTTCCCCTTGTGGCACTCTTTTGAATTGGTCATTAGATTTAAAAGGTATATGAATGTGTTATGAGGTCTATGGGATGTTGCTTGGAAGATACAACCATAAGATCATATTTGAAAGATGGTTAATAGGTGCATTTCATCAATTCAATTTGTTGTTTTAGATGCTTGGGGCATTAGCATCCAAGGCATTTATGGTGAATGTGATTATGTTTTCCTTGTATTGCTAGCATGGAGTAACCATTGCTATTACAGTTAGAGTTTGGGCCTTTTAATTAAATCATGGGCTCAAATTTCATGGCTTTAACATAGGTTTCCACTTGCATGGTTATTAATGGTATTTGTTGGTCCCCAAGAAAACCCCCAACATGCTATTAGTGAGCTATGAATGTTTTTTGCCACTATGGATTATTCAAATCTTGCTAATGCAATATGTGGGGTAATACATGAGGGAGAAATTTGATCTCTTAATGGTTGTGACTAGGCTCATCAACCTTTCATGACTGTGTTTTTTAGCATGTGTGGGGTGTGACTAGGCTTTGTCGTTTGTTGGTTTATGACTAGTAATGGTGCAAATTGGTGGGGAGGCATGAAACACTATCACCTTTCTCCCACAACATAGGCAACATCTAAAATTTGTTGTTTTAAAAACCTAGTGGTCATTGACATCCATGCCCACATTTCAATTGTGTAATAGTGCCTAAATGATAATGTTAAACGAGAATGCATATGTCAAAATTGGCTAACAAGGTGGCTGTGAATTAGGACACCAACAAAAAAATCTTGTTGGATCTTGTAAATAAGGTGGAAGGGTTCATGCCATGGGGAGCTAAAGTGGATGTATGGAAGGGTGAATCTTCAGCTTCTATTAACCAACTGCATTCATGTATGAACAATCTTCTAACCATGCAAAAGGTGCTTATGGAAAAACTTGGGGTCCAAGTGCCACCAATTGAAAACTTGACAATAGCTTATTAGTCAATGCATAAGAATGGAGAGAAACACCTTGACAAACCAGGCACCACACACACAATTGAAAGAACTTGCGATGTAATGAACAAGGTGCAAAATGACAAGGTTGTTGCCATCACAACCACAACATGCCTTGGTGACAACATTGGACCTCCCAGCGATGACCCTATTGTTGTAGTAGATACAATAACACAACAAGTGGGTTATAACATCTATGGTATTTTGCAACCTGTTAAAAATGCACCTTAAAACCACATGTATTCATGCCATCTGTTAGAACCCTACATTTGTAAATGCACCGGCCTTCAAATATCTGGTAGGATGTATATGCATTGTTTTAAGTTGATTAGATTTGACCTTGTGAGAGTTTTTTGCAAGGGGGAATAATTAGTTCAACCAAATTGAACAAAGTGCTTATTGAGCACCCATGTAGGTAAAAACTTTGAAACTAGTTATTCCATGCATGATTATGTTTGCATTACCTATATTTAAAGTAGGAACACACCTATGTGCAAAGACCTAATGAGTAGGAGGACCCCATCAATTCAAGCACCCGAGGTAATTTCTCTGCATGTAAAAGTCCCAAATTCTATGTTTGTTATCTACATGTGCAAATATTGCATAAGGCATCAAAGATAAGAATGGTGAAAGTCATACCTTAAAAGAAAGGTGGTTGAAATGGAAGTAGTCTTGAATCTATGTGCTAACAAGGAAGTTGCACACAAAGATCATGCAAGAAGAGCACGATGTGTTTTTTAACGGAACACTGTGGAGAACAAACTATGAGAGTAGCCATAGGTAAAAAAATTATTGTCCTAAGATGAAGGAGGATGTAGAGCACTTTGTTTGCACTTGTGTTAAATGCCAATGTACCAAGTCCATTTATTAAAAGAATTGGACTTTATAGACCTTTATCAATCCCCAATGAACCATGGGAAAATATATCCATGGACTTCATGACTCAACTCTTGAGTGGAATGGAATGGATGCCATTCTAGTAGTAATTAATTGATTTTTTAAGTTGGCTAAAATGGTTGCAACAAAGATAGTTGCAACAACTTTCGATTCTACAAAATTATTTTTTGATATGTGAGTTAGGCACCATGGGATGCTTGTAAATGATAGAGACACCGAGTTTATGGTGGGCTTTTGGAAGTATTTATTCCAAAAGGTGGGAACAAACTTGTCTTTTAATATAATATTTCACCCACAAACTAATGGCCAAACAGAAAAAGGTCAATGGGGTGTTAAATCAATACCTCGTAAACTATCTGAGCAACCAATCAAAGTGATTGGAACAAACATCTAGGCTTAACAAAGTTTTGTTATAACTCAACAACACATTTGGATGTCACCATTTGAATTGGTGTTGGGAAAAGATGCCAAGAAGCCTACGGACTTAACAATTCCCATGGAATGAAAAGACCATTCCAAAGAAGCCATGGAGATGGTCAAGGGGTGTAAAAAGTTGTACGCTTGAATTAGCAATTTCTTGGAATAAGATCATAAATGGTATGAGAAACAATTCAATAAAACACAAAGGCATGTAGAGTTTGAAGTTGGGCAACACATGTGGTTGAACATTTGGGATTTTAAGATGCCCGATGGATTGGCCCCACATTTCATGTTAAGTATGTGGGGCCTTATGAAATTTTGCATAAACCACACCTTGAGGTGTACACCTTAAAAGTTACTAACAAACTTTGTGGCAAATCTAACTTTTCACATTTCAAAACTAAAGTTGTTTTTACATGATGACCAAAGACCAAACTAGAAGCAAAAGGTGTGACTAGATGTGGATGATGCCAAACACATGCTTGTAGTTAAGATTGAAAACATATTTCATGTGAAGCAAACGCCCTTCAAGGGCATGGAGTACTTGGTCAAGTACAAGGGTTGCCATCATAAGGAAGCAATATGAATGAAGCTTGTGCATTTGGACCACTTGTTGGACATGGTGGCCAAATGTGAATAGGAGAGGGTACATGAACTTGGAATGAAGAGAACACGAAAAAAAAAACCCGACCTAAAGAAGTGTAGGTGTTGATGAGGGCATCGACCCCTTTTAAAGTGGGGTCCAAAGTGTCAACAAATAAACAAAACAAATCAACTTTGTGAATATAAAGGGGTTGAGGGTTCTCATGAACATGATTGGTAGCAAAAAGGCTAAGGTACATGGGGGATGATGCGATTGGGAAAAGTAAGGAAGTGGCAACCAATGGAAATGGATTTGGAGTTGAATTTGAATTGAAAAACTTTAAGGCCTAGTTAGGCAAGATCGAGATAGTGGTGCATGCGAATAAAATTGCACATCCTTGCAAGGAGTTGGACTTCCTACATATGAACTTGTGAACCATGTCTTGCATGGGTAAAAGGAATTCAAATCATAGAACCCAATTCGACATTATTTGTTGGCACATTCGTAACCCTTGTTTAATGTGGCGACCAAAATCTTTAAGTTAAATTCAAAGTAGACTCCAAGGAAAGAAATGTTAAAAAGGGGAACATATGAAGTGAAGTAAAAGAGAAGACACTAGAATAAACGCATGGGGAACAAAACACACACTCAAATCGGTTCCTATTGTGCTAAAAACACAAATACACAACACAAATGGGTTCATTTGGTTAGAGGAATAACAATCCCACGATGGTTGATCGAAGGAAGAACAATGGTAGAAATGCCTAGAAGGGTGGTCGCCCCTAAGTAACATCAATAAGGATGTTGACATCTTTAAAGTGTAGGAGAATGACATGCCCTTTTAGGTGAACCTTTAAGTGAAAGGGCTTGCCTTGTCAAGCCCAAATTTAAACCACCATACACTAGTAGAAAATGGCAATTTTGCAATTGGTCCTTGTGACTCATTTTTAATTGCAAGCGACATTTGCAACTAAAATCTTAATAGTTGCATTGGACAAGTCGCATTGACACTAGTCACAAACGACAACGAATTTTGCATGAAAGAAAAAGTCAACGAAATACACCTTCATCCTTTGACTAATCATATATGTATTGTCTCTTGCAACTAAAATGTGATTTGTTTGGTGAACAATGGGAACAAGTTATGTGTTGCCACGTGTCCTAACTCTCAATAATAAAAATATTTTATTATTATTTTAAAATAATCTAAGATGTTTATTTTTTAATGTTTGGATGATTTAGATTATGACACATGGTGCAATAGAAATTTGCCACATGGCATATTAATTGAATTTGTCCAATTTAAATTTAAATCAATATTTAAGTATGTAGGTTGAATTAGGTACCTACCTACCTATATACCTACCTACCCATCTAGGTTAAACACCTATCTAGATAGGACCTATTCCTACCTAGGCTAAACACCTATTTAGGTAGGTAGGTAGGTAGGAAAATAGGTAGGTAAGTTAGAGAAGTTGGTAGTTAGGTATAAGTACATGAATATTTATATTTTATTTTGCATTAAGTCGTCTTTATTGGCTCATTCCATATGCCCATGTTTTTAAATACAAAAATGTAAAGACAAAACACCTTGTTTATATTTTTTCAAAATGAGAATGAAAGCCAAAACATATGGGATAAACTTTTTAGTTGTAAGTCATTTGCAATTAAAAAAAATTGCAAGTGACTTACAACTAAAAAATTTATCCCATATATTTTGGCTTTCATTCTCATCTTGAAATGTATATAAGTAATTAGGTAAATGATAACTAATTAGCTAACTAATTAACTAACTAATAAATTAAATAATAAAATTACTAATTATTTAATGAATAAAATATAGAAAAATTAATTAATATTTTTAAAAATTAACTAATTAAAAAAATTAAAAACTAACTAATTCACTTTATAAACTATGCAACTAACTAATTAGTTATAGTAATAAATCATCAATATATTATGATTACTGAATTAATTATATTATTAGTTATTATTAAATTATTACTTAATTTATTGGCTAGATAAACAGCAATAATATTTAAATTTAATTAATTATTAATTATAAAGACCTATCAACCAATTTAATTAACTAGTAATTGGTTAATATTGAAATAATTAGCTAATTATTAATAAATAATTAATAACTAATTCATAGCCATTAAATTAATATAATAACTGAAATATTCAGTAATTAATAACTAATAATTAATAATTATAATAATTGAGTACTAGTTTTTTAAAATCTAATAATATAATTCAAAACTAGCCTAGGTTAATTATTTTATTAAAATTATTCCCATTATTTTTTTCATTTTTATAGTTCATAAGAAATATAAATGTAAATATTTAATAGTAACAATAACATTAATTCAATTATTATTGTAATTCGTTGGTAGCCAAGGTTAACTATTTTATTTTTATTATTCATATTATTACTTCACTCATTATAGCTGTTTATGAACTACTAGAATATATATTTTATATTTTTATTAAGTATATTTTTCCTACAAAAATAATTTTTGCATTTGTATAATAATTTATTAGATTTCCATTCCAACTACTAAAATAATAAAATAATAAAACTGAAAATAAAAATTATATATCAGTAATTGATTATAATTATTTATTAATTAGTAATTAATAAATATTGATTATAATTTTGAAATATAAAAAACTTAAAACTATATATTAATATTTCTTGGTAATTATTATAATATAGTAATATTTCATAGTTGATTACTTATAATAATGATAATAAAGTAATTTGTAGCTAGCCTAGGTTAGCTATTATTATTATTATTATTATTATTATTATGTATATTGTTAGAGTTATTATGATTTATTATGATTTTTTAAAAATTTAATAAATAAAAAGTTGATTTTTAATAAGTACATTAGTCATTTGAAAATAATATAATATAATATTATTATATTATATTATATTATATTATATTAGACTTTTAGTAATTATTTCAATAATTATATAATTTTTTTCCTATCATTTTAATATCATCATCATGATGTAATATTATATTATTATTTTTAAAAAATAAACAAAAAATATTGAAATTTAGTTTTTATTACTTTTAATTAGTATATAATATAATATAATATATAAATATTAATAAATTTCATCTTAAATAATTTTAAGAAATATAATAAAATGGTTTGGATAAACTTTTAATATGGGCACAATATATTTAGTAAATATCTTACATAAAATTTTTATATATTCAAAATATACACTAATTATTATAATCATAATATTGAGGCCATTTATGTTAATAATAATATTTGAATACACATGTAATATGCTTGTTCATATACATTCAAAAATATACATTTATAAATTTTAATAAACCCAATTATATTCTTTAGAATACAAAATACACCTTTCTATACTCATGGGGTTGTAACTAAATTGGCCACATTTGCAACTAATGGGACATAAATTGTTCTTCTTGGATGAAAAACAAACTAAATGTTGTTCATATGGAAAGATGAACACCAAAATAGTTGCAAAAATGTCCAAATGTAGTTGTAACTAATTAATAGTTGCATGTAGTCACAAATATAGTGGTTACATTTTGGCCAATCTTATATATAATTTCGCTTGTTGCGTGTGTCTGTCTGTCTGTCTTTTACTTATCTCTTACTTCTTTCGATTCCTGGCCCCTTCCGTTAGTGTGTCTGTCTGTTACTTCTTTACTGACCGAGTCCCGAGTCCCGAATCCAGAGTCCCGACCAATCCAGGTCCCAAGTCCCAACGCCCAGGCTTCAAATTACTTACTAGGGTGCCTACGGTCAAAGAGCCGAACGGTAAATAAAAACCTGGCGCGGGCCAGGCGGCGCCCATGTGTGTGGAACTGCGGGAGTAAGTATTAAATCGGGGCGGTGACGAAGCCCGGTCTCCCCACGAAGACCTAGGTCCCAGGCCATAAACCAAGCTCTTTGCCACGAGTGGACCGAAACATGGCCCGTGTGTTTCCGGGGGTTGTCGCCGACACCGGCCCGGGTACCCGAGCTCGGTCGTCTCTCTCCTTTCTCTTTGTAGCTCAAGAAGGGAAGGGGCTGGGCACGGGCGGATTGTGTCCGAACGTCACGGGTACCCACTAGTTTCTATTAGTGATAAGGCAGCCCCTATGGTAGATTAGGTTATGAATTTAAATGTTGGGCTAGGTTCAATTCATGATTTGACATCATTCATAAGGTGCATAGGTGTGGGGAGTGAGGGTTTGAAGAAGGGGGCCAAGAAAATGTCTTTAGTGTGTTAAATCCTTGAAATAGACAAATTTCTGATTAAGCCATGAAACGTGAGATGGTAATCTTGGGCAATGAGGTATTAAACCAATTGGGAAATCCATGGTGGGTTTTAGTCCCATTCGTCTAAAGGGCGAGGTTAACCCAAGGTTATGAGATGGGATGAATGCCAAAATTAACCAAATGTGTGGTGTGATATGCAGATAGTTTAAGCGTTTAACAAAGAATGTGGTTGGAGGTGTGGGTGCAAAAATGTTAAAGCAAATTCAGGTGCAAGAGTGAGAAAAAGGGGCAAAAATTGTGGCAGTAGTCAAAGAGGAAAGGGTCAAAAAGAGAAAGGTGAAGGTTATGGTAGAAATTAGAGAGGAAGGGGGAGAGAGGTGAAGGTTGTGGAAGTAGTAAAAAAGGAAGGGGAATAGAGAAAAAAATAGGTGATGGGAGACAAAGGGAGAAATAAGTAGTTGAAGGTTGTAACAACGCATTGGAACTACCCTATGTAGGCAAAGTGTGTAGGCAAAACATGTGTTCCCTCAAAAAATGACCTAGTTTCCACCTCATAATCTAAATTTGGGTTTGAGTTGATGGGATTTCAAGGAAATATGAAAATCAAGGTCAAAAGTTAAAGTTAAGATGAAACAAGCCAACAAATATGGCACCATTTTATAATTTTTAAAAAACTATTGGAAAAGTTTCACAATAAACCCATTGCGCTTATGTAGTTCCATGTTGTACATTGGCTATCATGAACCTAAGTCATGAAACCAATTTTGTATGTAATGCATGCATTCAAGGATGAAGTTTTAATTTGGTGCACAAAATGTCTTCATTCCAATTTCAATTTCTTCTACACATGTCTTGTTCAAGCTAAATAAGTTCAACAAAGGAAATAGATTCATGACCTTACATACATGTGATAAATATGGTAGTTTGGTTTATTATTAGTTTTTTATTATTTGAAAACATTTTTTACATGGGCTTGAAACTATTTTTGGTATGTCGTTTAAGCACCTAAGGAAGTTTTTAAAGGAGTTTGCACTTACAATGAAGTTGACATTTCTTTGTGATGATGGGATTGAAAATAAGATATTTCCAATGCACAATGGCCCCCAATGCCAAGAACTCTAAAAAAATGTAAGATTACTTATGCAAAATATTTTCATTAGTAATTTATAGATTCACTTAATGAATGATTCCTAGATTTGGCAATCTTCGATGTAAAGCTTTTCAACCTCAATTCCCAAGCATTATTTTGACAAGGAGGTAGAAAAAACTCAAAACATTGATTTGTTGTTGAAGACTTTGATAGGATAAATTTATCATAAACAAGGATGATCATGACATGTAAAGTAGAAATGCTCAAATTTTGGAAGAGTATCAAAACTATATGTATTCAAAAATCAATCCATGAGACATAGGTTTTATGTGGTTATACTCTTGAATGATGGAGCAATTGGTCCAACCTTAGGAATTTTGGCAAAAACTAATTGGGATATTTATGAATACAAAAAAATGCAAGAGGCATGATGTAGTGAAGAACCCCTTATGCTTTTAGTTGAGGTTGAATACCTTGGATGTGTTGATCTGTGTATCATTGTGCAAGATTAATGAAGTAGATATTTATTGGCTTGTTTCAAGAATGAAAGAATATGTGAAATAAATGTCATCTTACAGGCCCTAATTTTGTTGAAACTAGGGATGAAATGAGAAATCATGAAAAAAACAATGCATTGGAAAAAAAACAAAAGACCAAACTAGATTTTTGTCTCAAGTTTTGAATTTGCCTTGGTTGTGCATTGACTTATGGTCACCTTTTTGTAGAATATGGATTTATTTTTAAAAACGAGGTTCAACAATTTCAAGTTCAATTTTCCCAATATTCAACAATTTGATGAATAAGTATGCAAAATATACCTTCAGTTGTGTATTTGTGACCATAAGCCAATAATGGTTGGGACAATAAACAATTATCAAAAATTTCATCAAATATATATATTTTTAATCTCTTTTTTCAACTTGATTTTTTGAGAATTATTTTGTGTCAAACATTAGATGTAGGTACATTATTCATATTCCTCATTAAATCATGCAAATTTTTTGAATTGATACTTGTTTCTTGAAACAATACCCAATTTCATTCACTTTATGGTTGTACTCAAATTAGGGATCAAATAGGGAGTAGATAGTCAAACTAAGGGCCAAAGATAAGATGATTTTGTGTAAGGTCAAGTCCTAGGTTAGGGCACTCCAAAAAAAAAAAAGGTCTAGGACAAGGTGGTAGCTAAGTTCAGCCCCACATTTTGGAAATGCAACCACAACCTTGGGGCTTCACTTAACATAAAGCACAGGGTGAACATATGTACATTACATACATTGATTAGCAAACAAACTTACATAATAGGGCTAGGAGGGGGGAAGATTTGAACAAGTGCTTCTAAAGGTTAAAAGGGATCTTTAACCTACAAGATTTTATTCCTACTTATAGGCTTAAGATCCCTTTCACTCTTTTTAGAGAGTGCGCATAATATCCTTCCTATTTTCTTCCAAGGATATTTATGGACTTTTGGTTCTTGCCGCATGTAGTAGGACTATAAGACATATTTTTGATTGCTTCACTGATGGTTTTAATATGTGGGAATTTGCGTTTGTAACAATGTTAGATTAGTATTAGATTTTTAACATGCCCATTTTGTATGGGCATTTGATTTTTTTTGAAATTCATATACCATGGCAGTATAGGTATTGGGGTGAAAATACCAAAACTCATATCGGGTGGTATCAATATGTACAAAGTTTACAATTTTCACACAATGGTATGAATATCATGGTATTGAAATGTGTGGTACTACAGGGATACATAATATCAATGTGAATATGTTGATTTAGTTTGTGATGCCACAAAAAATGTAACTTTTTGCATAAGTTGAAAGGAAAAAATCTTTGATGAACATTTTTCTTAAAACCAACAAAACACTGGTCACAACAAAATTCATTTGCAAATGTCCCAAAATCATCACAAATGTATCATTGATGAAAGGTTAAGGTTGTGAAGTTGGAACTATATATATTATTAATTTATTAGTCTTATTATAAGCATAAAGTTAAACATGTAGATCTCAAGTTGGAAAAAAAACAATCATTTGATAAGTCATATATAAAACTAGCAAAAAGTATTATGACAACTTTGATTTGAAAAGGTCCCAAATTCATCATTAATGCATCATTGATCAGAGGCTAAGGCTAGGTTAAACATAATCAAACACAAAAATGATTCTACAAGTTTATAAGTCCCAAGTTGAAAAACAATCATCACTTGATGACACATAAAACATGGTACCAAGTACCAACACAAGCACTACAAATGATTTTGATTTACAGAGGTCCCATAATTATCACAATTGCATGAGACATCATATCAAAGCCTCAATGTGTTACGAACTTGGAAAAAAAAAGTGGTCACTTGATGAATTGACTAAATTAACCAACTAGGGCATTGCCAAAAATTTGATCAACAAAGGTCCAAAAACATGCAACAATGTATATCATTGATCAAAGGTTCATGGGGCCAAACACGATCACAATTTAAAAAAAAAAAAAAACCAAGTCCCTTAAAATAAATTTTTTTTAGCATTTGATGAAAAAAGGAGGTAGCAAGTAACAATAGAAGCACTAGGAGAGGATTTCCAACTTGAATGAACATGAAATCACAAAGTTTTTTTACTCGTCCTCAAAGTAGCCTTGTTCCTATAGTCTTTTATCATGTTCATCAAGTAATTTTTCTTCTGCATAAAAAAACTTAGTGATGCCTTTTTCAGCAAGTTTACAATCTATCCTTGCATCATCAAGCTAATTTTTGTAAATCACCACCAAAGCATCCAAATTATCAAGACCCAATTGGCAATGTTGTAAATTAATCAAATCATTGGTAATGCTAAAAATGCACTAAGTTTCAATTTGGCTTTTTAGAATTCCAAGGATTTGTCTCAACAAGAATCCAACATTTGGGAATTGGGATTCATGCATCTTCCACCAAGCAAGAGGACTTTTCAAGTCTTCCTCTAAAACCACAATCCATGAAATAAAAACAATTCAAATTTTAGCAAGCTTTCAAAGGCTTTTTATGTGGATGTTAGTTCACCAAACAATGAGTCATCAAGAACAAGTTGATTTGGACAAGGTGTTTGTGGGTGTCCAAGATTGGGACTTGAAAACCACAACTAAAAGTGGAACCAATTTTTTTTTGTCAAATTCGTCCATTTAAACCCAAGCTCTTTCCTTCCCAATCAAGTTTGTCACACATTTAAAACCCTTATATCTAGGGTCTAACATGAACACCATCATGTTATGGGCCATGGCCACATCAAATTGAATGCAAAATGCAAGAAAAGGTTGCAAGACACGTTAAAATTCTACTACCATCTTAGCATGTACAAGATTTTCAACTTTGCATCAAATTCTCCACTAGTCAAAGGAGGAAAAATAGACGCCTTAAAATATCAACTTGAAGTTTAATGCTAATGGAAATTGCAACATAGAGAGCATCAGACAACAACCAATAACCTTTAGTTTGGTTGAAAACACATTGTTTAACAACTAGGTTCAAGCTTTCAATCAATGCCCTTACAATAACCCAAGTTGGACTAGACAGAACACGGGCTTATAAATGCAAAGATTAACGACTGTAACAAATTGTAATGGTGCATGCACATTCCAATGTTTTTTGGAAAAGTACAACTTTTGAAGCAAACATGGTTTTCACAAGGGTCTTCGACTTTCTTGAAGGCAAATTTGCTTATTAGCAAGTAGCTTCCGATTTTTAATTCCATTTGCCCAACTTTTTTGTCTAGGTGATGGTTTTTTTGTAGTGTAGATTGGGCATCTTTGAGAGAAACCACCCTCATGCCCGCCTTGATAATCCTTTTTTTCATTCATAACAAACTAGTAGACCTTTGACATCACATGTCCAAAACATGTGCTAGAAAAGGGCTTCTGTAATTGAAGAACATCACAAGACACAATAATAGACAAGGCGAAATTCAAGGTGGCTAGATTCTTGCCTTTGTCCTTCACACAAGTTAATACCTTATTGGTCAATTGGAATTCAGTCAAAAGAGGTTTCATAAGTTTTGCCAATGCAATTCCACTAGTATCTGTAACCTCAAATAAGCTAATAGTGACATGGCAAGGTACCCAATCCCAATCCAAGAAGTTCACAACAAACACAAAGGTGTCAAACCTAGTTCTATTCATCCATAAGTCAAATGTGATAGTGATAGAAATTGTATCACATTGTGCCAGCGCATATATAACATAATGATCCATGCACGTAGTAAGCACAAAAGATATGTGTTATTTGACAAGTTGTTTTTGAACAGGGAAACGAACTTTACCATTTTGCAACATGAATAAACATTGTAGCCAAAAAGACTACATTGTAGATAGTGGCACATATCCTTTTGTAGTGAATAAAATTGCGTCTTCAATGAAAAATAACTAAGGGGGATTAGAACTTTGCAAGGTCAAACGTTTTTAAAAACTCAATTATTGCAAAAAATGTATCTTATTGCAAAAAATGTATCTTGTTTGTGCTTCTTACTCTTTTCGTGACCTGGATTGGAAGTTTCGTCTTCACTTTTACGATGCAAAACATACTTGGCAACAATTGCCTCATGTTCATTGTCAATGTGTTTTTTCATGGAGGTGATGCCATGCATTGGATTGTAGGTGAGAAGGCCCTTGCACTCACGAATGGCATTGTTTGAACTTTGAACTTGTTTAGTGACATGACAAATAATGCGTGCCTCATAATTTGTGGTGCCCCCAACAATTTTTTTTCAAGAAGGCTTTTTAGAACAAAGAAAGCCCACACTATGGTAGTGCAATGGTTTGTGAACCAAATTTTTTTGTTTACCTTTAGCTATTGTAGTTGCATTCTATAGATTGTTTATTCTTTAATAGATAGGACCTCCATTTGAGTCTTTGAAGTTTGAAATGTGGAGTCTTATATATGTCTTGTGTCTAACCCCTCAACATCCCATAATTTATTAGTTGTGATGAACTCCCTTTTAGGATCCATTTCACCATGTACCCAAACTTGACTTGTGAACATTATTCTTAAAAAGTAAAACCTAAAATCCCATGCACAAATCTTGAAACTAATTGATCACTTACAACTCAAACACCATCATTGCAAACATCACCAAAGCAGCGAGTGAGCACCACAACAATGATGCCAACCACCATATGATCATAATGATGCACAAACAAATTGGCATTTTGGGAGAATATTGAATTCAAGATATGAAAAATGAAAAATATTGTGAGTGGTAATAGTTAACAATGTTTGTTTTTTGCTTTTCCACCTTAGATATTCCTACTAAGTTTATGGAACAAGGAACCATGCACATTGAGGCACCTAGTGGACTTACCTCTTCTCCTATAGCGTTAGATTTCCAAGCTTGATTTTTGCACCATGCCGCCCACATTGAAGAGCTGCCCTCAACTATGATGTAACAACTTCCCACCATGTTGAAAAACAACATAGCTTACAATTTACAACTCACACCTTACACCCTAAAAAAATTGATACTCATACCATGGCATTGATGCTCATAAATAGTTGTGTATGAAATCAAGGTACCTAAAATGTTGTTACCAGTCGAATCTAATATGAGTCTAGGTATCCAATTTTCACATACCATGGTAATATGATCTCTACTCCAATATGATGAGCAAACCATACCCGACTGGTCGGGCATTTTCATACTCATATTGATACCTGAGTTGATATCTGAGTGCAACCTATATACAAGTCCAACACTGGTCTGTAACTTTGAACATTGGGGCACTTCTAGATTACTAGATAGAAGCTGTGGCATTAGAATGGGTTTCTGGAGCAAGTAATATACAGCTGAGAGAAAACATGCCAAAAAGAAATTAGGCACCAAGATTGATGGTGGAATGATGGAATCTCCTACATCTGTAGTGCAGGATGAGCTAGTCCCATGTAGGTGGATTTTATTCTCCTGCTTGCTTGTTGTCAGAGATTAGCTCAGAAGAGGTAGATGTAGGCAAAATTTGAATTGCAACAGGTTTGGAAATGAGCACCTTGTTAAATGTTTGGACAACCCATTTTGAGGTATTGTGCATTTTGTGTCATGAATACCCCAACTGGAGGTTGAATTGGAGGTATGAATAGTACCTGATGCGGATCCTCAGAATTATAAATAAATAGAAACCAGAGTACAAAGTATAAGGGAAGAATTATATAGAAAACTTTGGACATCATGAAATGGTATAACTCTTGATTTGTACTGTATTTGGTGCTGGATACCATCTCGTAATGTCTGGTGTCCAAACAGTTGAACTATAAAATTATCTAGTTGGTGTGCATTCATATATGGTATATTTGAACACCATTCAGAAGTAAAGACATGTATCGATTCTTGCATTATAATCCAAGGGAATATTACCCAACGAATTTTTTCCTCCTTTGTTTGTGAAGCATTTCATTTAATGGAATGTCCTTTGCAAGTTTCCTACTTTTCCTTTAAAAAATCAGTTCAGGTCTTTATGCTCGGTAAGGCCCTCAGCCATGTACTTCACTGGAATCAGGCCTGTGGAAGGCAAACACAAGCCCTTATTCCAGTAAAGCCTGCGGCCAAGGGCTTTACCTTCCACAAACATTTCCCCTCATATGGCTTCCAGAATGTCCTATGGAAAATTGGAAAAACGATGTCCTGAATTCTTTTGCATTGTGGTTTTTTTTCAAACCAGTGTTGTATGCATATTACATTTCTAAATGCAAAAGCAAGACAAGAATTCGGTAAGAAACGAAAAGCAGGTACATAATTAATTATACACTTTGTGCAGCTCAGTAACCAACTACACAACAAGGAATGTAAATTGTGTGCATGCTGGCCAGTTGAAAGTTCATCACTCCTATTCAGTTATTATAATAATTATGGTGCATTTATTGAAGCTATGTTGCCCAAATAGAGAGAGGTGGGTAACTAGGTACCAACGCGTGGGGGACATGTTCCATTGCCACGATGAAATCATCAGACCTTCGTGTAAGTATGTACCAAATCTTCTTTCTAACGCGCTTCATTTCATAATTAAGTCATTCAATGATGATGTCCAGCAGCTCTCAAGTAATCATCAGGGGTTTTTTTTTTCAAATTGCTCAAGTACGTTCACTGGCAAGGATCCCCAGCATTAATTAGCATTCAATGGCGACTGTCCTAGGTGCGCCGGAGCATTTCTCCCAAAGTGCGACCCAAGAATTGCCTATGTCTAAATTTCAGCTCCGCGTTGCAGCGCACTACCAGTGATGATCAACTATTTTAATTTTTTTTTAATGTTTTCATATATTTATGTCAACGTCAAATTTAATTTAAATTAATATATACTTCATAGACATGAAAAGACATATGTTAATTTTTTTTCTTATATCCATGTTGGTGAATAGGAAAAAGAATAGAAAAAAATAGTTGTGAAATAGTTAAACTTGAAAATGAGATAGTTAATTCTGAATTGTCTTTGAAATGGTCCGGGGACAAAAGCAACATACGAAACTTTTTGCAAAGAACCCCCTATAAACCAGTTCCTACATCACTGGAATTATGACGACCCAGGAATTGCCTATGTCTAAATTAGGAATTAGTTAATTTAATTATTTTAGTTTTTCCCTTTCCATTCAAAAAGAGAAAAAATCATTTTTTCCTAAATATTAGGGATTTTTTTATGTTTCATTTCGTATTCTGAAAAAAATAGTTGCGAAATTTCGCCACAGATAGAAGCACACTGATCATCATCTTGGTTTGAAAGTTTATGTGGAAGTATCACTTCCATCATAATTGTCAATTCCTACCAGCCTTTTTCTTTCTGTCAAAAATGGAAATGAAAAATTAAAAACTTCAAAAGGTTTCAATTGCCAGAAGGAAGAATTAAAAAAAGAAATTGTCAGATTCCTATTTTTGGTTTTCAATGTGTAGCCATAAATGTAAAAGGTTGATTAAAGATTTGTGCTTCATATCAATTTATAGCCAGATTTGGCTAAATCTTCTTTAAAATGATGGCCACTTAGGCTACATTAATTCCTAAAGTCATGCATGATTTTTGCACAAGTTTTTAGGAAAACAGTGTTAAGCAAATACCCATTGGCCATATTTCAACGAAAAATTTCCAAATCCACTGATTTTTATATAGTTCCTACAGTAGGTGGCCAAGAATATATATTAGTATATATTTAGTTTCATGTCTGTTCTGTAGCCAGATTTGGCTAAATTGTCTTCTGGATGGTCGGGTCTGCATTACAAAATTGGGGGAAAATATAACAACTGCAACTGATTTCAGTTCGGTATCCAGTGATTTGTTGTACACTGATTCACAATGTCATCAGTTATGCAGATTCCGTATCAAAATCATCAAATTGAGTTTGAATTGTTCAAACATATTCAAAACTCTCCACCTATTAACTTCAAATTGATTTTTGACTCATGCAAATGAATTGGAAATTCCCTACCTGTAAAATCATCAAATTAAACTTTACTTGTGCAGACTCTCACCGATCAGACACATTCCAAAATTTAAAACAAAGGTAAAAACTCAATAAAGAAACAATATTGTTTGAAAGGAAATTTCACCAAACAAATGTTCTCTTGAAAGGAGATTTCACTGAACAAAATGAATTTCCACATATTTACAAAACATGTTTTTGCACCCTATTAAGAGAACAGCCACAGACACAATGTACAATGCTGCATTTTTCCACCTAGAGCTTCACAAATCATGATTGAAAGCGTGAACTTTCCCTGTGCGGAGCTCCCTGGGAATGTAGTAAAACTCCCTTGTTGCACAAGTTCCCTGTTACTTGCATTTTTAGTCTATTCTTGAGGGTCACGTTAGACAATTTTCCCACAAGGGAAATCATCCAGGAGCTCCTTGTAAACTAAAGATGATCTTTCAGTGTCCGGTGTAATTTCTTCGAACATGGAGTTCGTGGAATCTGATAAAACATCGGTCACACAAGCTTTGGTACTTGGTTCAGTTATAGTAGGCTAGCTATTGACAAAGTGACAATTTGTTCTAATTTGACCTTGATCGCCTGTTAACACATTTGCAGATGTCATCTTCACGTATGCAGAAGTCAAGGAATCGAAAAAGGCCTGTTGATCAATGGCAAAAGTTTGCTCAATGTCTGCAGTTCTGGAATCCAAGGGAAGCTCTGCATCAATGGTGAAAAGGCCACGCCCATTGACTGTACCTTGGAAGTACATACTGTCGAACAATGTGTTGGTAAGGTCATTGGGAAAAAATGCCTGCAGATCTGTATTACTTATACCCTCCTCATCTGCGAGACATGTTGCTCGCAACTGTGCACCAAACAGCAAGCCCAGTGTTGGGTCAGACGCTGCTGCTTTTAGCCGATTCTGAAAGCTCTGACAGTGTCCTACTCCGAGAGTATGAGCTCCTGCAGAAAATGGACAACTGGTCAGCGGTCTCCCTTTGTGAGGATTCTTCAATTGGGTTAAAAACTAAGGGTTTCTTTCCATTAGGCTGCATAATCACAGTGTGCTGTGATCACAGCATCCTAATGGAAAGCCACTGACATACCATCTTGTTTCTTGTTGCACTAGGAACGGTCCATTGGAGAGCTGCAAGTGTGGTGAAAACATGTAATTGATCATGTTAGAACTCTGGAAACACATGGTCTCCTGAAGAAAAAGGATAGATGTCATTTTTAGGGGAGTCATAGTTTGACTCTCATCTCTCGCAACAGCTCCTCAAATTGGTCAATGATTGACTGGTAGAGCTGTGAGATGACCGTGAGAACAACTAGCTGGAAAAACATAATAGAAAACCGCTATCACAAATTGTATGATCACAGCATCCTAATGGAAAGATATCCTGATGCACATAAAGTGGAGCTCAGAGAAAACGTGCTTATAACTCAACAGATCACTCGAGAAAAATCATGGCGGTGCGTTCAGCAGCGATCCAACATTGGGTATGAAGTTCAAGTTCAAGTAGAATTGCAGATCAACGCCGCAAATATGCAGAAAGATAACCAGATATATCATGGGAGCTGGAGGAGCATCAGCAATTACACTCACCCATAATGGCAACGCTCTCGGCAATGGTCATGCCATAGGCGGCGAAGAGGCTGATGAATTGGTCCACGCCTATAGAGACTTCTGGGAGTCTGGCGTCCGCTTCGGCGGTACTGGCGAAGGTGGAGTCCCTCCTTCCGAAAGGAATGATGATTCTAGGCCCACCTGCGAAAACCACTGCTTCACGGCCCGCAATGGCGACGATGTCGGCACAGGACACCGTATTCGGGCAAGCTTCCTCCAGAACCAACTTCACACCGTCTATGATGTCCAACCTCCTGATACCGAAATTGGCGCTTGATGCCGTCTCGCTTGTGATCCCCTTTGCGGAATCGGAATCCAGCAGTATGGACGCGTCGCATCCCTGTAGTGTATAGGAAACCAGGAATGGGGTGGTCATTCTTCCTGAAACTAGAATGGAGACAACGATCGACAGTGACCACTAGGAAAACTGCCTCGATCACTTGCGCATGAGACTACACAAGAATGATTGAAATATGAGAGAATCCGTGACCCCAAGCCAGCTGGTTGATGTGCAGCAGAAAATGGATTACATTTCATTTTCAGATCACAAGAATCGACATAGCAGCTGGGTCGAAGGTGGCGACTACCTGCACTTGACAGTCGTGAAAGGACACGCGAAGGATAGCGGCAGAAGAGGTGGGATCCACTGTGAAATAGAGGCGCAAGGCTTGTCTGGCTATCTCTTCTGCATCAGGGCATGTGGCATCGTAGTATCCATACTGTAGCTGCTGCTGGGCTGCTGAGCCGATGCTGCCGAAGATCACAAGCAATAATAATACTGCCAATACGACATTGCACCATACTACGTCCATCTTCGACGACCTTGCCATGAACTCCCCCGCTCTTCACTCCTCAATTGAGTACACAGTACTACAGCTAACGCGAGCTGATCCGAGGCCACAGGGGATCCTGCAATAATACTCCAGCTGCAAAACTCACTGCTTTCACAAATCTTCTAGCGCGCAGTTGTTATAAGTATTAATCCCAACACTGTCAATACTAATCCCTAGTCTGCAAAACAGAATCTGTACTAGAAATTAAAAGCACCTTACGAATAATTCACACTATTGAATGAATTTCTTCCCACATTCCAGAGCTGCAGGATTCTATAACTCATATTCAGCTGTCCCCTTTCTCTCTGCACTTTGTTGTAAGCTAGGATCGCAGCTTCCCAGCTGACTTGTCAAGTACAAAAGAAGAAAAAACCTCCCTTACCTATATTACAGTTCGTTGGAAGCTAATATTTCCCCTCTCTCTCACTCATCAGACAAGAGTCATCTAAGCTCCCCTACTTTTCTCAAACCTCTCTACATGCACAAGCAGCTGCTGCTTCTACTCAGCTGATCAACATCCAGCCCTAGCTAGTGCAGCTCCGCCCTACACGATGTCCATGAGAAGTACCACTAACAAATTACAATGTACATTATTATTTGATGCCGTTGGGTACTGATCTCTTGATCTCTCAAGCTGTAAGTATTCGAGGGAAGCTGGCTGGCTGCACCCGAGAGCTCTGGTGAGTCCTCCTCGGCACGCGAAACTTGAAGTTGGCAACGGAGGAGAGGGAGAGGGAACGGGGTCCGTTTTTATTGGCAAAATACGCACAGCAGCAAACGACAGCTGTTGTGTGATCTCTTCTTAATGAGAGCGCTGTTGCATGCCCCCCGCCCCGCCGCCCACCCCCCGCCTTCTCCAAGAATCAATGTAGATCCTTAGTATTTTGCCGTTGGTCCCCCGGTGCCTCCACCATCGGACGGTCACATGACTCCATTGGCAAAGTAATGAGTAGAGTGAAGGGAATAGTGCTAGTAGTTACTAGGTGTCACTAGCTCTCTTTTTTTCTTTTAAATTTTTTTTCTTTTTCTTTTATTTCCTTTTGGTTTCTTTCCAATTTTGTGATGTAGTCAAAGTTGTGTTCATGGTTAGCAAGATTTAACGGAGTTTGGCTATATATAAAATATGATAGTAACTTTTTTTTAAGAATTCTTTTATATTTGTTGGTTACCTGGTGGAATCTCAAATAGAAATTTTGTAATCTATATATTGAAAAAATTATGTTTGTTTGTGCCATCTGTTCCCTCTAAGTAGAACCACCCATCATCAAACACTTATGTGTGAGCAAACATTTGAACAGTCCAATAGATGGCCTGTTAGCAAACATCACCCAACTGGTAATTGTTCCATGATATCTTAAGATTGAAGTATCAATTCTTAAAAGTTGTTGTTGCGATTTTTTAAACTTTCATTTAGAGATGTCATTTTTATGTTTGTCAATGGGATTCAAAAGCCTATTATGCCAAAATATTTCTTTCTTTAGTTTTTGTGTTTGTCAATGCATTTCAAAACTCCCTTATGCTGAATTATTTCTCCTTCCATCTGCTGTTTTGTTTGGTAATGGGTAATCACTCCTCACAATTTTCACTTTTTGAGGGGGCAAATTGTGCCTATGCACAAGGATTTATGTTGGAAACAAAATTGTTTGAAATAAAGTCCACATCAAGATTTTGAGATTTGACATAATTAATCATGAACTATTGGGAACCATTTGGGAATATAAGATTTTTTAAAATAAGAGGGGAGAAGGGGTAGGAATTTGTTGAGTTTGGAATAGGCATTACACTTGTTTCTATTAAATTTATCTTGAAAACACAGTGTTCAACCCTAGAATTTTTTTAATATATTTTCAAATTAAAAATTTGCCAAGAAATAAAATCTCTGAATAGTACCATACCACATTTCATAGGGTGGCATAGTGAGGATGGCACTTTACATATAAGGTTTTGCATGGTGGGGAGGGGTGTGTAAGGTGTGTTTAGGTGAGGCCCTTGGATTCTTGTTTGGGGCAGCATTCTGAAAACAAGGCGTCACAAACACGCTGGCCCTGCCAATAAATAAGATGTTGTACATCTACCTACTGTGTCCACACTTTGAACACCAAAACAAATCTGTTCCAATTTAAAAAGTCTAAACACTTTCACCAAACAAACCGGTTCACATAATCTGAAACCGGTTTTAGTAAGGTAAAACTTCCAAAAGTTGGACCAAATGCGATAGTCCCTGTCCCTGTGGGAGCAGGGCCCAATAAAGGACCTAGGCGCAACATAAAGAACCCTAGCCTGCCCCACACATTCCTGAACGCCCTCACCCACGGCCATTTACACCTACTGCTTAGGTACAAAGACATAGATGCAAGGTGCCCTCTTCTCTAGTGTGTCTCTTTTTCTTTTTCTTTCAATTTTGTTATGTAGCTGAAGTGGCAATCATCAATAAGAGGATTTAGCCAAAAACAAAATGTGAAAGTAAGAAAATTTAAGCATCCTTTTATATTTCTGACTACCCATGAGAACTTCATACAGAATGTAATGATTTTTTTTAATATTTGAAACTTGGAGTTTTTTTTCGAAAAAAGGAATTTGTAGCAGAATATTCCAATTTTATTTTTTAGGTCAAAATTGTTAACGAAATTTCTCCAGGAAAATAAAACACGTCTTCTAAGTCTGACCCTAGGAAAAAAGCAGCTAGGGCTTTATGAGGCTTCCACTTAATTTTCAGAATGACCACATGTGAATGCGTTAAATCCAAGCAGGCTAAGTGGAAATTTAGGCACTGAATAGCCACAAATCTGCACAAAAGAAGATTTCTACTGCATGGCTTCCTAACTACAGCCACGTCACAGCTATTCAGGCTTGCATCGCCACAGTGAACCAGCAGCCACCAGCGCACCATGAAGGATGGATGGTAACTGGTCAGGAAACAGTTTTCTGTTGGGTTTCAGTTCCCTAGCTAACCGCGGTGGTTAGCTCAGTTGGTAGGTTGTTAGTAGGCAGGTAGTAAACACAGTCTTTACCTACGTATAAACCAGTGTTGGCCGGTTATAGGACTTTAGACCTATCCTACGGATATGAACAGGAAATTTATAAAAATCCTCCTAGTACAAGGATATGCATCTAGATCTCCCCATCAAAGTTTCTTTATATTGTCAATTATGCATTCATGAATTTTTTTGGTTCATTGCCGGATATGCATTTGCTAGTTATCAAAGGCATAGTAACCTACAAATATGCATAGTGGTTATGCACATTGAGTTGAACATGTGAAATTTTGTCCCAAAAAAAAAAAAAAAAAAAAAAAAAAAAAAAAAAAAAACAAACACACAAAAAAAAAAAAAAC
>Ga0116231_10000454_pt1 | contig 70502 bp, 46 predicted proteins | sample S1TSphgellanicum_2_FD_89695 | JGI IMG/M metagenome (GOLD analysis project Ga0116231, IMG submission 89695) | Host-associated microbial communities from peat moss isolated from Minnesota, USA - S1T2_Fd - Sphagnum magellanicum MG | ecosystem: Host-associated > Plants > Peat moss > Unclassified...
TGCCTGAATGGACCTGACACCCTTCATATCTGAAGAAATCATTTTGGTAATCATGGATTGGAGAAGACTGTAGAGAGAATTGAGGTGTTTGTGGACAGGCTCAGTTGTATTCTGTGAAACACTGTTTGCTGCTGTTATTGGCTTCAAATACATTGCTGCAGGTAGGTTATCCTGTGCCAGTTCTCTTTCCAGTGAAGTTTGAGGATGTTGCTGTGTTGAAATGTCTAAAGGATTCAGCTCTGATCTTGTGTGTGCCGCTGTTTGTCAATTGTAGGGGGCTGCCCTCTGGTTAAATGTTGCAAAAGGTCTGCCTAAAGACAAGGCGAAGGAAAGGAGTTTCAAACTGATTAGGGGTGGAGGATTGATTCTACTTTATGAGATGCTGAGCACTATCTCTGTTGTGATTCCGGAGGGCTCTCTTCATTGAGCAGGATGCCTTGTGCACACTAATTTGCATCTGCAGTTTGTGTCACTACAGATTTATTGCTAAGGGTTGGTTTGCCAACACTCATTGTGTATGTGTGCGCAGTGTGCAGGTTTTGAGAGAGATCCAGGAGCAGTATCAGTGGAAGATGACACAGTTGTGTGCAAAACAGGCCAAACAACGCAAAGAGTTTCTACATAATGAAGAACATATGTGCTACCAGCAACCTCTTCCAACAGGATATGGTCACTACTCATACACCTGATCTGAACCATCATACACTGACAGTTTGCCCTATGATCACACAGATTCAGATATCTCACACTCCCACGTTTCAGTTTATGAGTCATACTCAGATACTGGGGTGGCATCTTATAACAGAAAGCATGGACAAGATGCTTGCAAGGTGTACAGCAAAAGCCAGGTGTATGAAACCTCATCCTATCCATATGTGGGCTCTCCACCATACCCTGCATATGGGTGAGTATTTGTAGAGAAGAGATGGGGTGTGACCCAAGCAGGGAATTTGGCAGGATGTGAGTTTGGCTTTGACTGGTGGAGCCTGCAACAAATACTGGGGTTGGCTGGCAATTGAGTACGCTGGATACAGTAGGGTGATTTAAGATATGTGGGGGCCATGAGTACAACTGTGGAAGTTACTGGTACATTATTCTTACTTTGGGCGTTTTATGCAAGTATTTATTGAACAGAAACTCAAACGCTGAGTAGCACTCGAGATTTCACATGGATGATCAATGAATATACCATTGTACTTTTGCCAGTAAGTTTAGCAACTGAGAAGAGCAAGCCCCATCCTAGGATCAATTCATTACAAGGTGTATTGTATCTCAAATGGATGTAAATATATGTATGTAGAGCTTGGCCACAAGTGCTTCCTTTTGCACTGCCCTGATGCTGGCCATGCACCAATTTGCCAGGCTAATCCATTATAAGACACAGTGTCTAGGGTAGGACTTGTAGGTTGTGCCAGTACAAAATGTTGATGAGTTTTAATGTTATACAGTTAATTGCAAAGCTTGATTTGTTTGAACATTGTTTGAAAAATATGTTGCAATTTAATGCAAAGAAAATGGAGGAGCAAGTCAAGGTTTTATCTTATATAATCGTTTCAGTTATACTGTTCTGGGAGATATCAGCAAATTGAATAGCCTTATAGCTGTGAAAATCAGGGTGGCCTAGAAGGTTTCTATTTTTACCTGTCTGCTGTGGAATTTGTCCTGATAGTATTGTGCAGGGCCATTGTAGGCATTCCCTGCATAGCACCAACATCTCTGGCTCCTCTCATGTGGTTCCCATCAAGTGGAATCAAGGGCAGCAAATGTGCTGCCACAATGATGGGAACTGGGAACCCTCTCATGGTTCAGAAGCAATTGTTCAACGGTTTTATAAGATAAATAACCATGGATACAAATTTTGTCAAAACCCACCGATCACTGCATGATTGCAGTGAGATTTTTGTCCAGAAATTTATTGCCGCTATGGTGGTGGTTTAGGGTTGAGAGTTAGATCAAACAAGCCCCATGTCTGCAAACCTACTTACCATCTAACCACAGTAGTGCATTGCTGTCCCATCTACAAAGTGCACTACAAGCTCAAGACTCCTCATACTTGGCTGAAAAGAAATTCTATAAACTGTGCAAAATCAAGAATGTGCTTAGAAGAGGAAAAACAACGAAAAAATTACCTGCCATTACATCCCCATTGCATCAAGTACTAGAGACCAACAGATATAACATGGCTGTGAGATTACATAAGAGAAACTCCGTGACAGCCCTTTGAAGCTCACAAATCAACAAGACAGTCTTCCAAATTTACGCCAGTTCTCATCCTCAGAGTGTAGAGAGAGAGAAAGACACAGAGAGAAGAAGAAGAAGAAGAAGAGATCTAGCCTGGAGGCCATTTCATTTGGCGACCGCCAAGCAAGTGCAAATGAAGGTGGTAGACAGATTGACAGCCATTAGGGCCATCGTTGATGACCACGCGGAAACCATTATCCAGCCCTTCTTGATCTGCTACGCGCTTGGCCGCCAACAGGAGCTGACCTAACACGTCCTTATGCCTTGCATCGGCCTTGCTGAGCTGCGTCAAGCCGTCTCTCCGCTTGGGGATGAGAACCACATGGACGGGCGCTTGCGGATTGATGTCACGGAACGCCAACACGGACTCATCCTCGTACACCACGGTGGCGGGGATCTCCCTGCTCACTATCTTGTCGAATAAGGTAGGCGCCCCTGTGTCTAGCGTGACTGCTGCTGCCGCGGCCGTCTTAGCTGCAGCTTCTTCGTCTCCACTTCGGGCCTTCACCGCCGTGGTGCTACTACTACTCCATAGCCTTTTAGAGCCTATTGCGGTGCCAGCTGCTGCAAGAAGACGTTGCCCACTACTAGCTTTTTGCAAGCCTAAAACTGATTTGCAGCTCCGTGCTGCTGCTATTCCGCTGCTGCAGCACGGCACGATACCAGCCGCGTGCACAGTGAGGCCCAGCAGCGCCCATCTCGCCATGCGTGATGGATGATGATATGTACTTGGGTGGTGGTGGTATGTAGGTATTCTCTCTCTCTCCTTGCAAAACCCGCGATCACTACGCCAATTGCACAAACTTACACTCAAATGGTAGCTGCAAAATTGGATTCCAATTACTGTATACTCATATGCTACGCATCCAACTCGTCAAATGATGAAAGCAGAGCCACGAGAATCGTGAGCAAAGGGAGAAGCCGCGAGGACGACGACGACGACCCGAGAGGGTTCGAGCTTGGGAAGCGTCGCGTATAATACGGTCAGGACGTACTTGTTCATTCAATACAATATATAAAATACGTACAATATATATTCCTGCACACAAACAAAAACAAATTTACATACTCAATTTTACTACCAAAGATTAGGTAAATAACCAATTGCAGGGAGTGTCTCGCTAACATGGCATCATGCCATTGGACAAGAGCTCCTCAAATATATTGCATATCTTGCTGCTTTCTTTGTTGTTGCCTTCTAACATTTTTGTACCTTCCCAATTCTTTTTTGCACGATCTTAGTCATTGGTTTGCAAGTTGAACCTCATAGCTCACACTCTTCTATCCCATAACCCATAAGCTTGATGATCTCATGCAATTGGCTATGTCTACTGGTAACCAGTTCGAGCACATTGGTTACTGTGAATACACAAGGTGTGTGAGGTTATCATGAATAGTCTTAGTCCTCACACACCTCGACTATTCATGATAACCTACGTGCTACTCTTGTCAATTACTTAGTCCATAGTATACACACCTTATGAACTCTACACATTTGCATAACTAGATCAACATACTCAAACAAAAATTGGCTAGGGTTGTGCATAAACATAAGGAACATCAGATTGATGTTGATTACAAGAAATTATAGTCTTCGAAATCATTGGATACACATTGCAGCTTTAACATAATTGAAACCACATCTCAAATTACAATGAATCAAGAAAGTAGAAGTGTGTGCCATGCAAACGTTAAAGATAGTTGGTAAAGACAAACTTAAAATGGAAACCATGATTGTAATGGCACATGACTAAAATTTAATAATCATTATAACTTCTCCTCAAAGTAGTCAAAATTGTCCAATTTGTTTTTATGGGCATCAAGAATGTTCATCTCAAAAGTGAAGAACTACCCAACATCCTTATTTGCAAGGTAACACCCAATTGAGGCATCCTTTGGCCAATTCTATTATAACATGATGAAATTAATTAGATTTGTGAGTCCAAGCCACATTGATGCAAATCAATTAAGATTTCGGCAATTGATAAAATCCTTTTGGTCCCAATTTGAGAACTAAAAATTGCCAATATTGTCTTAAGGAAGATGACATTGGGAGTATAACCTATGTAATTGTTCTTTCCATTAGAATAGGTGACCTTACATGATTATTGAAGTTCACAACATGACAATGAAAAAAAATTAAATCATAAGCAATCTTTCGTTTGACTTTTCATCTAAAATGTAGTATCAAAATTGAATCAAATGTTCAATATGTAAGTGGAGGGATACTTGACTACATGGATTGAGGAATCCTTTTCACAAGGATGGGAATTGAATTTTTTGGTCACATTTTATTAGCAATAATTTGGGCTTTTCACAACCAAAATAATTTGTTATAAAATTTCATTGTTTGAACTCAAAGTTCAACATTATGGCCAATATCTTATGAAAATGAACAATTGTAAAAGTATTTAAAAAGGTTTAAAAAAAGGCTAGCATATTGGTCACTTTTGGAATCATGCAACCATGGAGGATCTTGAGTTCATCATCAAATTGCAATGTAAAAAAAGGGCAAACACATAGCTCAATGTTTGAAATTAGCCTTAAGTTTTATGAATTTAATAATAATAGCATTCAAGGCATCAAACAAGAACCAATAGTCTTTTTATTTAATTATTACACATTGTTCCACAATATTTCTTCAAATATGCACCCCATCCCATGCAATGGCCCAAGTCAACTCATTAAGCACCCTTGCTTGCATGTGCAAAGATTGTTAGTAATAATAAATATAAAATTACATGAGCATACCTTGGAGTTTCATGGAAAAGGAAAACCTTTTCACAAACTTGTCTTCATTAACATTTGTAATTTTTTCATAGGCAATTTAGCTTCAATGCAAGCCTTGCCCAATTCTTGTTGACCCTTTCTAAATTTCTTAGTTGAGGTTATTATTTTTTGTAAATATGGTTGACCATCTATCGATGATATTTTCTTCATGTCAACACACACTTTAACATCATTTGTGGCATGTTAACAAGCCTTAAACAATGCAAGTTCAAATTTCAAAATAATTTTTTACAAGTGGTATTTTTGACTACAATGGTTTATAAACAAACAAAATATTAAGGAAAAATGATGTTAAGATATTCAAATTCAAGCTCTCATCCTTCACATATATATAATAATCTTATGTTGGAGTTTCAATTGGGCTAATTATGGTTTCAAAATTTGTATCAAATTAGCAATCATTATAATGTGAAGGCAAAGGGCTTTAAAAAGACTAACAATTTATCAAATGTCTAAGAATTTGTGCATCATTAACAAAGTTCACAACTAATGCAAAATTGTTGAATCCAATATGAGACATTCACAAATTAAACATAACACTAGTTGGCACAAGTATAAAGAAAATGTAACACAAATTTATCCATGGATTTGTACAACATGGCCTAAGAATATGTTAACTACCTACAACTTGGAAACCTAATATTGAACTTGTCCCTATCCATTGGAGCCATGGTAATCAAATGCTAAAAATGGCTCCACATGTCTTGGCAATATAAGAAAACCAAATCTTTTATAAATCCAAAACCACCCATGCAATTATCAATATAAGATTCATATTCACAAAACTACTTTGTTTCATCAACTACATCCACACATCAAGATTGTGATCATGATGACAAGTGGAACAATGTTGAACTAAGTGATTGACACCAACCAATATAGGCACAAAAAAATGGACATGTCTTATTAAACAAACACTAATTTCATTCACATTATACATGTCGTCCTTTATTCATGTTATCACATGTGTTTTCAACAAACTACCAAACCAAAATGAATGCATGGAAACGATTGGACGACTACCCTAATAACATTTGTTGTTGTTGCATTCACCAAACATAACTACTGAAATGATTCGCACTTCCTTTCCTCATTGTAATAGTCACAACATCTACATTCAACTATTTAAAACTTAACCATGTTATGCTTGTGCAAACAATATTTTGAACTGCAATGGATTGCTATGAAACTCTACAAGCTATAGGTCATAGCAAGCATAGTTTCCATGGCAACAAGTACAAGTGTAGCAAGCATAAATGTCTAAACCTACAAATTCGAAAGGTTTTCAAATACCAATATTTTCATAGATTATGGTAGATTATGTTGTTTCTTATTTGTTTAGACTATTTTAAAACATGCCTAAGCAATCAATTCAAACCTTTATGCAAAGGAGCCAACATTGAATGCTAGTTATTACTCCCAATATGCCAAAAAATTCACCTACTAACACTTGGTATCAATTTTCTAATACATAGTCTCCCTAACATCAAAACCAAGCTATTCTATTTTGAAAGGGATTTTCAATATTAAAAAAACCCTAAACTCACAATATTCCTTCAACCTTGGCCATACTAGGTTTACACAAATGTTGATTAGTTCTAAGACTTATGCAAGTTTAGGTTCAAATTATAGTTCAAGTTTTAAGATCTTTGGACCAAAAGCTCCAAATTTTGTTGGAATTGCCATTGGAATCTAATTGAGCAATTGACCTCTTTTTGAAAATAGAATTAGAACTTGGACTTGAGGTGCTATCTCATTTTAAATTGGTTTAGGTTCTCTAAATAGATAAATACAACTATATTAAACATATATGAATTTGACCTTATATTATAAGCAACTTATTGCATTTGATTGATTATACATAATTAATTTAACATAGTTTCTATCTTGAGATATGTGGACTATTTGGACATTCTAATATTTCGAAACTATTTTTTCTTGGTTTAGTTGTGTGTAATGGAGATGGAACCAAACTTGGTCTTAAGAGTGGACTTGTTCCATCAAAAGACGAAGAAAAGAGCTAAAATCAGGGACCCAAGGTTCTTTTGAAATCAAGAACTGGTGGCAGGTATGTCGTCTAATACTTGGTCTCATTCATACCCTTGTCAGACCCTATATACCAGCAACAACACTCTTTTAAGACCTGAATCTTTTGACACATGGGTTTTGAGACCTGAGATTCTGACAGTAAGGAGTAGGACATTCATTGTGTTTTGAGATCTGAGGTTCCTGACAGCGTGGATTAGGACATGGATTTTGAAACTTAACAGGTTTATGGCCTACATTAGGACATGGGTTTGAGACCTAAGATTCTGATAGTGTGGATTAAGACGTGGCTTTGAGACCTGAGATTCTGAACAGCATGGATCAGCATGTGAGTTTGAGACCCAAAGATTCTGACAGTATGGAATAGGACGTGGATTTGTTGAGACATAAGATTCTGACAGCATGGATCAGCACGTGGGTTTTGAGATGTAAGATTCTGACAGCGTGGAATAGGACTTGGATTTGTTGAGACGTAAGATTCTGAGAGCGTGGATCAGGACGTGAGCTTGAGACGTAAGATTCTGAGAGCGTGGATCAGGACGTGGGTTTGAGACCTAAGATTCTGACAGCATGGATTGGGACGTGAGACTTTTCTCCAAGCTGCGACACAGAAAACGGAAAGAGGAGAGAGAGTGTACGCGCGTCGCGTCTCTTGTGCGGGTGTCTGCGTTGTACAGCAACGCAGATCAAGCGAGCGAGGGAGCGAGCAGAAGGCAGCAAGCAGCGGGAGGGATATGATCACATTGCTGTGAGTGGCGAACAAAAAGAGAATAGAGAAAAAAAGAGAAAGAACAAAGAGGGAAAAAAATAAAAGAGAGAGAGAGAGGAAAAAAAGAGAAAACAAGGAGCGTGAGAGAGAGATACAGATACACAGAGACAGAGAAAAAGACTCAGACAATGATTCTGTTGGAGGGTCCTTCGCGTGTGCTGCAGCAGGTTCTTCATACGCGCGTGAAGAAGTAAGTAGTATTTAATCTCTCATCACCATCATCATCTTTCACCACACCCGTGCGTGCACGCACCCTAGAATCTTACCCGCTTCCTCATTTGAAATCTGTCCTGGTTTTCGAAATCTCAAGAACCCCAGAATGTTGACACACCTCTGTGTGACGTGATTTCTTGAGAGGGTTACATTTTATCCTTTCAAGCATTCGAGGACCAGGAAATCAATCCGTGTTTGGTCTTCTTTTTTTTCCTAATTTTTAGGGATTTCCTGGTTTGTGAGTTCTGTTCTGCTTCAGTTATGCGCAAGCATAACCCTAATCAGCAGTAAGACAACCAGAAAATGAAATTTTATCGAGACAATATCTCTCCAAAACTCTGATTGCATTCTAATCTCTCTTATTGTGTTGTGGTAGTATGGAGAAGCCTGCAGAGGTGGATTTTCATCTTGTGGAGTTTGATGATGTGCGGTATCACATTCAGGTATTGCTTATTGCAAATACTTGCTGCCTCAACCTCTGTCAGACTTTTGTCTGAGCTTTTCAGAGTCACAACCCTATATTGAAGATGGATTTTGAGTGTTAGGCGGACAGTCTGAAAAGGAAAACAAAAATTCTACTTTGCTTAGGGTTTCTTAAGTACCTCTGAACTTTCCATTTTTTCCATGTGATCAGATCCTTCCATCTTAGCATTATTGGAGTCAGGCTATGATTGTAAGCTTCTGTGCCAAAGAATAATTGAAAGGTCATGAGGCCAATCTTTTTGCCTTTGGACATTTGCAGATTTGTGGTGTGATCTGATGTGGCTGAATGAATGCAGGCTTCAGCAAAGGATCCTCAACATGTGCTTTTGTCAATTGCTTTGCCTCCACCACCACCTGAGACTGTTTTCTCAGGTGGTCTTCCTTTTGGTGCAATGGAGGCTGTTAATGCTGCATATGGGCCACTTATTCAAGTGTTAGACCCCCCAGAGGCGGGCTTTCATCTAACAATCCGGTTGGACTTAACTAAACTTGCTGGAACTGAAGGTATGTACAAAACCACAAACCCCCTGCCATGTCCATCCTCCTGTCTCTATCCTTGCTGCACTTGTATAGGTTATTTCACAGTAATAGGTGACAATGGTTTTCAAAGTGCTGGCCTCAGATAGAAGAAAACCCTAAAAAAATTTCACTGATGTTTTGGAGGGTTGAGATTGGGCAGTGGATCGCATGCAGCAGATGACGAAAGTGGCTTCGTTGCGAACAATAGTGCTAGGGGCACCACTTCGGGAGATTTTGAAGCATTTGGCTTCAAGAACTGTTGCTCCTGATGCTGATAATCTTGTTGCCCTATTGCATCGCCCACGGCAGTCATATTTCCTGATCCCACAGGTAGGTATCCCACCTCAATGTGGATTTGGACCTTGTGTATGGATTTTGTTGTGTTCACCTTCATTGGGGACACCCTTTCATGGCAATGATAAAGAAATTCTGGAGAGAAACCTGCACCTTTACCTGTGCATATGCCTTTGGAGAGAAAATCCCACTGCTTAAAAATCTACTGGTATTTTGGCATAAGTTGGCACTGCAGAAGCCCAACTTCTGCAGTCACATCTGTGCATGCAAAATTTGCATTTCTTGGGACCACTTTTGTGACCTTGTTTATGATGATGTGGCGCATTGTATAGTCTCTCCAGACATGACTTACAGTGTCAAAAGCATCAATGTATAACTAATCTCCTTAAAACTGACAAAAGGTCCACCTCACACATTTGCTACATATAAATTTCAATTAGCATTCTCTCACAAACACAGAACTTCTGTATCAGAAGAAAGGGAGCAAAGAGGAGATTTTCTTGCTCAATTGCACCATGGCATTGATTGGAATCCTTTCTATATAAGTTAGAGAATATCAGTGAAAGTAGTTCTGAGATGATGCACAATCTGATGATACTTGCAGGCTGAAAAAGTAACAGTTGTCTTTCCAATGCGTTATAAGGACAGCAATGATGTTGTGCTTGCAACATCATTCCTGCAGGTGAGTCTGATCTTTATTGTAAGGCTGCAGAGATGATGTTCTTGCATGTCACTAGAAGGGTTGCTGTAGCTTTTGCCTGCAGGTTTCTATACCACAGATAAACCCCACCCTAGGAGCTCCTTAAAACAATTAGGTCACCAAAATTAGGGTTCTCATGTTCAGGTACATGTTCAACATGGATCAATTGTCACTGTCATTGATCACTCACAGAAAGGCTTACAAAATTCAGCCATAAATTATCAGGACACTGGGTGATTGCTTTTGCTTGGTTGATGCGCCAGGTATCATCCATCACTGAACTGAATTCTAGGCAAAATGTAAATGTTCTTGAACAGTGCATAAGAGGAAACTATGTTATACACTACTGGCCATAATGATGCAGCTCATGGCTTCTACAACTGACTCAGTTTGGAGGCATGGGGCTAAATGTCAAGGCTCTATTGAGGGAGGAAAAGTAATGTGTGTACAGGAGGGCTGGGCAGGAATTTATGGAGGCAAGGCGATCAGCAGGGCTTAGCACTGCTCCACCATGCCTGTGGTCACCATCTCCACCTCTAGAGCTGAAAGGAGCACCTGCTCATGCTTTGGATGCCAACTCTGGTTTTGTCTCTTTTGGTACTCCTCTTACCATCTCCAACTCTAAAGCTGAAGATCAGCCACTTGTGTGTTGGTTGCCAACTCTGGTCTTGTCTCCTTTGGCATTTGTTTCAGGACCTTGGGGCAGATAAACAGATGTCCAGTCTTACAAGTAATCTGGGTTGTGAGGAATTTTTGCTATATTCTTGAATATTTGTATTTGAACTGAAGGCTTTAATTGTAATTCTGGCTTGTCAGCAAGCATCAGGTCTGCACAAAGTGCTGGTGAGGTGTCTTAATATGCACATTGCACGGTCCTAGGTGCTGACATCAGAAGTCATCATTAATGTTGTACTGCCTTAGCTTGGTAGGGTAATGATGGTTGTCACTCACCTTAATCCTAAGTGGGGAGCTTTCCAAATCCCCACTTTGTTGTCAAAAGATCTTGCTCTCAAAGCTCTCTGTCTTGTTTCCTCTTTTTCCTTCCTCGTTTCTTACTTAGATTTTGTTCCTGTCTCTTTTTTTTGTGTTCTGGTTTCTTGGATTCCTTTGTCTTCTCCTGCTCTTCTAGGTTTTTTTTAACAAGCCAGCATCATGGCAGAGTTGTCCTGTTACTACCAGTCCTGTGACTCAAACTCAGTACATAAGTTACTGTGTGGCATCAACCTCCATCCACTGCTGGGGGCTGATGAAATTCAGTGAGGATGTTATGGGTAGCTGGTTGATACCATAAATGTTGCTAGTAAGGTCTCTGAACATGGGGTGACTGTTGCTGTTGTACAAACTTCTTGTCAGTTTCACTGTTGTTCTCTGTGTTCTTTTGTGTCATGTTTCCTCTTTTTCCTGTTTGCTGATATGTTCAGGTCTGAAATATCTCAAACCTTATTATCCGGTCATGTCTCAATTCAGGTCTACTTAAATCATAAGCATGGAGAAGTTTTCAGTACTCATGAAGTTATCTTCACTCACCTTGTTCTAGCCTAGGCCCTAAATGTCTCTGGTTTCTTGCTTGACTTTCTTAGAGGTTGTGATCACATTCAACCATGCAACTGTCTTCTTGACTATGTATTGATGATGTATCTTGACTGCAGTGATCTTTCCCCGCCATGTTGAACCGGACAAGCTGGAGAGAATTGTTTGGAACCTCTCAACTTTTTACGCTTATGTCAGTTATCATATCAAGGTTTGCCATGAAATCCAGGATTGAACCTGATAGATCATTTTCATTTTTTGCAGAATTTCTCCTGATATGCATGCTTTTTTATGCAAATTATGTGCATCCCCACAAGGCATGGGACATCCTCACATGCCATCTATTGCCTTCAAATTGCATCTCAGACCCACACACCTGGTGGAACCACTTGGAGTGAAAGTTATCTCTGTTGCAAGAGAAGCTGTATTTTTCTGTACCTTCCACAAGCAGGAAATGTTCAGCCTCATGTGATTGTAGATGCATGTGAGGCAGCTGATTGTGGCTCAAATCTGGATTGTAATTGAAGGTGGTAGAATTCTCAGTTCGAAGGTTTGCTAAAAGGGTTGGATACAAGATGTTATATTTCAGATGATCTGTTGAAGCAGACAGTGTACTGAAGTGGATTTTTGATTGCAGTGCTCAAAGGCTTTCATGCACACTAGGATGCGGAGGCGTGTTGAAAATCTAATCCAGGTTCATTCAAACTCTGTTCTGTATCAATGTTTGCTGTGGTCCTAACTTTCAAGAACAAATCCATCATGGAAGTATTGCTCCACTTTGCGAGGGCATGTTGACATTGACCTCCACACACTGAGAGGAACTGGTGAAGTCAGCAGGGATGTTAGGGTAGCTGGTCACTACCATACATGTTGGTGTTGACTATGTTGTGACTGTTGTTATTGTTCAAACCACTCAGTCTTTTTTCTGTTTACCAGGCTGGTTTTCCTGTTTTCCATCCTTCTCACTGATATATCGTTCAATCTGAAATCTCTACGAACTATTGTTGGGTCATCTCTTAGTTCTCTTCAGGTTGATGTAGATCATAAGTATTGTGGAGAAGTTCTTAATACTTTTGAAGCTGTTTGTCAGGGCATATTCTCCAACTGTAGTCTACTGGGCATTCCATCCTGTGACTTGTGAGTTCAGATATAGTTTGTCTACGATGAAGGGCTTTCCCTCAAGAACGAAAAACTGCTGGAAGGCTGAAAATTCTTTATCCAAGGGAAGTGGATTACACTATCAATTGATGACCTTGTCTTGCTGTCATACTAATGGAGCTCATTTGGTGTCATGCAGGCACTGAATAGAGCGAAACCTGATGTTGAGAAGAAGAAGAAAACTGCACAAGGCCGAAGCTTCAAGCGCTTAATATAGGAGGTAGACACCCTAAGTTTTGTAACATTAGCACCCTTTCAGATCACTGTGCAGGAGCTTTTAAGGCCAATACCTGAGCACCATTATTTTAGGAATCTTATATTGCAAGGGCTTTGGAAGACAAGTCCTATAAGCAGAGCGGTGATCCAGCAATAATGAGAGAGAATTAACTCCGATTTTCACTGCTAAAACATCAATCCTTTGTCATGAATACTGGATTGTGGCATCGTTGCCCACTACAGACTTGTACCTGAATATGACTTCAAATGCATTGTTTGTACTGTAATCAAAATTTTCAGAGACCTTAGGTCCTCCACTACTTACATTGATGTTTGAGAGGCCTGTAGAGCACATTGTGTTGGGTGACACCTGGCAAACACCTACCTTGGATGGTACTAACATCACCCTGCACTTCCTCAAGTTTTCACATGATCAACTTGAGGCTGAGAGGTACAGTCCTTTATTCCTACAGTTTTTCATCAAGAGATCTGTACATCTGCTCCCGATCCTCACCCTTCAATGATGAATAGTAATGTGGAAGTCCATCATCTAAAACTGGATAAATTCCTTGTTGCATTTGGTAGTCTTTTAAAGGACTCTGGACTACAGGATTGTATGCAACAGGTGTCATGTGCTTTCCCACCATATGTGTGCTGCTGCTGCAACATTCAAAAGTCTTTAGTGATTGATGTTATAATAATATTCAACATGGGTTTCACATTGCTGTGCACTACTTGTGATGATTAACTAATCCATTGATGAAAGAAACAAATTGATTTTGTGAAAATTAAGTTTCATTTGAATGAAAATATTGAATGACATTGCATGTTGCTTGAATTGAATTGAATTGAATTGAACAATTGGATTAAGATTCACTTGAAAAGAAACAGGATGCAAACTGGTGAAGGTATTAAAAATTTGCTCGGGAATATGGTGTTGGGAAAAAAGAAATTTTACAAACACAAAGATCCAAAAAAACACAAATTCATGGCTCTTCACTTGAGAATGAGCTAAATAGATTTTGAGCTAGAATTTGATAAGATGAAATACTATGGACCTTATATAATCATCAAACCTAAACCAGGTCCAATGAATCACTCGTCATCATAATTTTAATGTGGGATTTGAACCCTAATTGGCCTAGTTGAACATAGAAGCCCAGTCTTGGTATTGGTTACTTTTTGAAAGCTGTCATACCAGCCTGGTCCTTGGTAGTGGGTACTCTTCTAAAGAATGCATACCAGCTCGGTCCTGGTATTGGGTACCCTTTTTTTCAAATCATACCAGCCTGGTCCTCATATTGAGTCCTTTTAAAAAGAATCCATACCAGCCTGATATTGGATCCAGGATTGATTTTTGGTTGGTATTAGGTAGGTTTATACTTAATATTGACACCAGTCTCAAAATTTGATACAACTCAGGTCCCTACCAGACTGGTACTGGCACACAGCTGGTATTGCCTCAAGTCATACAAGCCTGGAAGGGTCCTTTGAAGCCTGTGCATAAACAAGATTATATATTATGCGCAGGCTTATATACCAAACCACAATTGGTTTGAACACTTGAAGGTGCGTGGGTTGAAGTGTTACACCTATGAAAGTATAGGGTGGGTTTCAAATTTATTAAGTTACATTTGTCATGCGCTATCATATCAACGCTTACACCTATCATTGTCCACACTCATAAACAAAATAATAACATGATACCCAACTGAAGTGGTTGATGGATTCATCCAAGCTATCTAGCAAGTTTGTTATTGGGATTTAATGATATAGGATTATTCTTAGTTAAGCATTGACTTGGTTAAGGCACCAAGATGTAGACGGGTTAATTTGAAACCCATGTAAGTTGTTAACCCAGAAGTTAACGCAGGGGACCATACCATGAGACTCCAAGAGACACATGAGGAAATGATATTATGTTGGCATGCATTATGAGTCATCTATATTTTGGCCAACAATTGGGATAAGGGTTCTCCAATGATCAAGATATAAAAGATTTAAAACATGGGATGTTGATTCACATTTATGAAGATATGTTGTAATTTACTAATAATAGCAACTATTCAGAATTTCTTCTTAGAAACTTGAATACGCTTTGGAAATTAGAATACAATCCATTATTGATTAAATAGAAATCCTAACATGGAGCATTATTCTTAAGGAAAACTAATATATCGGATTAAGCTTGGACCCTTGAATTGTGATGGACCAATGAATCTAACCCAACCCCAAAAACTGCAAGACTTGGGGAATGCAACTGATAAGTTTATCAAAACACAAAGAATATGAAGTCTTGATGAAGTCTTGTGGTCATTTTAAAGCATGACCTACAACCAAACTTCAAAACACCCCAAAACATTTGAAATCAATATCAATCTTGGTCCATATAACAAACTTGGAATAACAATAACAATCTTTGTTATTGATAATGTTGTTGATAAGCAGCACCTTTTGCCAAATAATATAACATTAATAGGACTGGTGTTCCCAATTTCAATATTCCAGATTTTGATCATTTGAGAATAAATTTAAAAGGTTCATCACATGCATGTACAAATGTATTAGTAGTACAAGGGTAACAACTTCTAGTACAACCAAGAGGTTGCAAGTAGTTCCAATGGTTGGGTTTTGGGTGAGACAATATGGAGTTCCTCTTGTTGAGGGTTTTGAGGATTATTAAATGCAATGACAAGCACAATCTATATAATGACCAAAAATTGTGTAAGATGTTTGTAAGGCCATGGATCAAAACCCAAACAAAATACCAAGGCATTCCCTCCTTTTTTATATGTATTTTAATATGAACTTGGATTTGTCCTATGGTCAAAATCTTGGTCAAGTTGGCCCCATAAACATGAGATAGTTTTGATTGCAAAGATTTGTACTTGGTTGTTCATGTGCCAAATATTTGTCAATTATTCATCTACTTCATTTTCATTACTTTGGACTTGAATTTTAATTATCATTTTTAACATCAAAATATAAGGAGTTAATTAATAAGAAATGCAAACAAGAGATTGATTTATGTGTTTTGAAATCAAAATGATGCACAAATGAACCATAAACTAACTTGGACTCTCAAAACTCATCATGTCCCACCCTTGAGAAAAAGCATCATCGACCTCTTTCCTATAGCATATTGCATAACGTTGTCAATTTCAATGTGATTTCATTCTTTGTTCATAAATTCATATTATAATGTTGCTCTTAAGTACACTACACTAGCACTAAAAGAGTAGACAACATTCCCATAGACAACTTTTATCCATTGGCTACCAAAATAAGCGAATAACAAATTGATGTCTTAAAAGAATTTGACAATCTTTTGAGATTTTTGTAAAAAAAAATCCATGTGAAATGGATCTTTGATGGGACAACCCTTGATCAGCACATGTGTATGATCCATCCATTTTTTCTGGAATCAAGTGGAATTTCATATAGGATGACAAAAATCATCAGGTTCACTTGTCATTTGTCCAGGTGCATTCTCCCATAGAGAGAGATGGCATGACAATAAAGACATCAGAAAGTAAGCAATCTTCCCATACCTAAAACCTTACAACTTGATACTATTATGATTCTTTAATAATTTTTTTTCTCTCTCTCCCTCAGATATGGCCAAAACCAAGCTCTTGTCTGTCAGTAAATTTACTAAGTAGAGAGTTTTTATGTCAGTCAAAGAGAGGATGAGCAAGAGTGGAGAGCTCTCTTTTACCATCAGAAAGATTTGTAGATTTTGCTTTTGTGGGATTTGCTGGAGTGAAATGACAGAGCTCAGACATGACCCAATAGAGGGATGGATCATCACAGATCCTTGACTTAATTTCTGTTGACCCAAGCCTGACTGGAAGCTGATCTTGAGTAGTTTTTTAGTACCTTTTTTCAAAGGGAACCAAAAAGAATGCTTGAATTAGAGAATATACAACCCATGAGTACATTTTCAAGACTTGACTCAATGATTTTGAAGCAAAGAGGTATAGAACTATAGTACATAAAGAAACGCATCAGAATAACACCTCTGAAACTGAAAACTATTCCATTTGTGCAAAGAATTTGCACATAAATAAATAGTCATGGAAGATGAAATCACAGTTCAATGAATCAGTCCAAATTCATGATCCTATGATGAACTGTGAACTTAAAACACTCACCGCCCCTCCACTCCCCTCCCCCAAAGAAAACGAACAGAAACAAGAAAAACATAAAATCAATATGGACTGGATCTCTCTCATGTCCCTACAAATGAGTTGCCAAGTTGATGGTTTAAAAAAAAAGCCTGCAAAAGAACAGAAATGAGTTCCAAGGTGGGTCTTGATTTGTTAACGGGTAGCTGGATAGAAGACAGCAATAGATAGCCTGAGCATCACCACCACCCTCTCAATTATTCCTATCCATTCTTGGATTATTTGAGAGTCCAGATGCTCCAAAATACTCACGGTACACATGAGGATTAATCAAAACATACACCATCATAAGCTCATAAGATCCATTCTTGGATTATTTGAGAGTCCAGATGCTCCACTATACTCATGGTACACATGAGGATTGACCCAGCATACACCATCATAAGATCATGGGACTGCGAACAAAAGCTCACAATTTTCGACCCTAGATTTCATGACTTTATGGATAATCAGAAACTGGGCATGGAACCCCAAATGGCGGATCAGACTGGGCACCAATTAGGGGAGGACTTTCGGGATAACTACATAATACATGTCAAAAATTCCTTTGGCTCTGCTTTGAAGCAATCTTTTCCTTTGGAGTGGGAATTGGGACAGTGATAAAGACTGTTCTCCCAGCTGCACAGGTTGACTAGTGTAATGCAATTTGCAAGGTTCGGCTAAAATTATATTATTTTAGAGGTGCCAAAATTTCAATTATAAAAAATTTTCCCAAAAAAAAAGGGGGGGGGAAGGAAAATGAAGCATCTTTTTGGAATATTCTATGCGCCAAATGTGCAATTTGCCTGCGGTAACTCCCAACATCGTATGTGCACATAGTTGTACTGCCTGCTTCTTTTTTTCCCATTTCTGCCCCAGGCCAGATCCATCTTATTCTCAAAAAAAGATGGATGATGCCCAGACACACTTTGAACCCATTTTATGCACATTTTGGGCATGTAATTGACACCTAGTTCATGACACACCCAAAACATGCATTATTAGGTGTCCATTAAATTGCCCAAACCGTGTATAACAACAGCACCCAAAGTGAGTATGGGCAGCACCAAGATGTGTCTGAGCAGTACTAGACATATCTTGGATGGGCAAAAGGGCAGTCAGAGAAAAAAAGAGAGAGAAGGCCATACAAATATGGCCTACAATAACAAGTATGTGCACATATAATTTGGGGACGGAGGATACACGCTGTGCAGTTTGAACTGAGGGCAGGGATGATTAGGTATCACCGATCAAGTTGCCATGTGAAGTTGACAATGTACAATGTACCCAAGTCCACTTATACTCCGCAAAGATAGTTTGGGTGATCATTATTAAATGCTCTGGTGACAATAGCCAGAACAGCTGCTCTCCCTCCCCCAATAGCCAGTGCACCCTTCCACAAAACCCCATCATCCATGGGAACCTTGTTTTGAAAAAAATTAACAATAAATTTTCACCACATGAAAGGTTAAAACAAAGGGCAATGAAACCAAGGGCTGTCAAAGGGCAGTGGTTTTCACTTTTCACTACTATGGATGGGGTGATGGGGGTGGAATTTTTTTTAATTAGAATAATTTTTAAAAATTAAATATAAAAGTTTTAAAAATAAAAACCATCCCATGGGTGTTGTAGAAGGGTGCCCTGGCTATATTGGTGCAGGGACCCCAGCTTCCATGGCTATTGTGGCCAATGCATTTAATAGTGATCACCCAAACTATGTTCTCCCTTACACTCTCCAGTCCTCTTGACATTTACAGTTGTGGAAACATAAGGAGGCTGGACAAATAATTGGCACATAAATGAATGGCACATTTGTCATCGTCATGTGGATAATTGCAACTGGTTCCTTTGGAATAAATAACTTGCTGGAATTCTCCCTGGAATTGAATGGAGTTTAATTTTGGAATTTTTTAATTTTTTGACACCCAGATATCGCAGAGACTTCATTATTGTTTGACTGGGTTGGCTGCTTTGCTTTGCTTTGCTTTGCTTTGCTTTGCTTTGCTCTTGTGGGTATGATGGAAATGCCACAAGATGAGCACTGAGCAGGTTGTGCAAGGAAGCCCTTGCCTATGAATGCATGCTTATTACTATGAATTCTTTCTGACAAAAAATAAGCCCACTATCTAGCACCTAGTAGTAGTAGTAGTCTAATAAGGCCCACTTTAGAGCGGGGTCCAGAGTCCAATTTCCTAGGAACCAATTTGGACTGATTTGAAGCAAATTGAATCCTTGAGTTGGACTGTACCTTGGTCCCTATAGCCTGATTCTTGGTTCTCCAAATCAGGAGCTCTCCTTTCAGCACTGTTTTTGGGTCCCAACCAATTGATTTCCCCTCCAAAACAGGTGCCATGTAGGTTCAGCCTCAATTTGCCACTTTTTGGTCTTGGACCCTCGTCTAAAGGCCTTGGGAACAATTTAGAGCTTTAGAGCAATAAGATTGTTTGAATTCATTGGTCCCTGAGCCTTGGACCCTCATCTAAAGTTGCCATATAAGGATCATGTTCAGTAGAGCTGGATAACACCATAGCACTTGAGTCAAGGTTGTCAATAGATATAACTTATAATTACTTGTAGTGGTGCCTTTTTCGGGAAATTAAGTTTTGACCCATGTTGGGCAGTTATTAGAAACTGCACCAAACCCACACCACATATCAGGGTGGTTCTTAGGGTTCAAAACAGCAGTTCACAAAATTCAAATACTTGATTCTGATCTATAACCACAGTTCTCGAAAAAATCCAATTACCTAGTCTTGAAATAACCATGGTTCTTGAAAAAATCAAATACCTGGTTCTGATGTATTCATGGTTCTCTAATTTTTGCAAGGGTGTGAATTAACCCACCCAATGATTCTTCGAGTTTTTCTGAAATAACTGAAATTGGCAGTTCTTTTGATTCTGATTTTTTTCAAATACCAGACTGATGTTTCTTTGATTTGATTTTCCGAATACTCGAATTGGCAGTTATCAACAAAATCAAAGAACCACCCAACACTGGTTTTGACCAATGTAGTGTGGCTTGTGACTTAAAACAGTGTCAAAAAGTTTATGTGGATGAGCATGGATGGGAATTTGAAACCCTAATTCTAGATGGGTGGTAGATGATGACAAATTACGGAGTGGTTATTCATCATCAAGAAGTGTGGACACAGAAAGTTTGGTGTCTTGTGTTTTTTTCTACATTTGGGTGTTGTTTGTTTGTTTGCATGTTAGTGTGTGTGTTTTTCAATGGAGCGGCGGAAATGCGCTGGTTTCGGTTATGGAGCAGTTTCCTTGCTGCATAGGGGATGGTCTTTATGGGGATGTGTATCACATCTTTGGGTGCTGGTTGGTTCTGTGATTTTGGGGGGAGAGTAGAAGGATGGGGTTGAAGGAAAGTTATAAACGAAAGGAGGAAGAGGATGTGCCATAGACATAGTCACGAAGAGAGCTAAGTTCTTTTGTTCAAATTGATGAAGATTGCATTGTTCTAGTGGTGTTGTGTTTTGAGTGGTTTGTTGAACAGTTGAGGAAGAATGCCCTTCTGTTTAATTTTTGTACCTTCCTTGGAGTACACTGTTTCTGTTGTGTCATGAACTTCAGGAAGGGTGCAGAAAGTTTAGTGTTAGGAGTCCAAGACATGTCCAAGGGAAGTGATGATAGAATCTAAAGATCTCATGAGCGGGCATAGTGGTAGTCTTCATCTTGTGGCAAAGTCTTGTGAGTTTTATGGGTAAATGTCAGATTGTCCATTTTGGATGAAAGTACTAATGAGGTCATTGGAGCTTCAGGGAAAATGGGAAATTGAGAGCACTTGTGTGTTGTGCAAAACAATCGTTGTGATGTCTAGTCTCGTATTTTTCTTTATACAACTTCCAAAGGGAGGGATCTAATGGAAATGGGGTGTCAATCAATTAATGTGTTGTTGTGTTACAAAAGAGTTGCCATTCTCATGCCTAGTTGGCTCTTGAGAGGAGATCAAGAGTGATTTGATCCCTTAGAGTCCTTTGTCTTTATGTTGTATTTTGAAGTAGCAAAATTGAAAGTTTGGCAACTTGGAGATGTAACTTCTTGTTCTTATTAATTGATTTGTTGTGTAACCATTCAGTGATCAGACCTTGATTCTATCAAGGAGTGTTTGAACCAAGTCACCCTTCCCTTTTTGGTGACAAGCTCTCTATTTTTCAAAGAAAGAGCCATTATCTTGGTCTGAAAATTTTCATCAAAAATCCAGAACCCAACGGGGGGCTCTTTGATTTTTGAAATTTTGAAAAAACTTGGAAATTTGAAAAAAAAAGAAAAAAAGAAAAAAAAAATTAGTTATTTCTAAAAGCCTCTAAGAACCAGCAAATTTCATGAAACAACTAGCAAAGAACCAGGAGCTTTATAAAAGCCGGTTATTTGACCAATTCTTGTTTTGTTAAAAAATTGTTGTTATGTATTGGAATTGGTTCTCAAATTTTGAACAACAATGGTTTATATATTGGAATTGGTTCTCAAATTTTGAACAACAATGGTTTATATATTGAAATTGGTTATTTTATTTTACAATAGCCATGGTTTTATATTTATTTTATTTTACTTTGAGAACCTATGGTTATCTAATTTGGTCTCTTGTACCCAACACTGGCATTCGATAGTGAAATGACCTAAGCAAGAGAAAAAATTGTTTTAAAGTTTTCATGCAAACCACAATTTCAAATTGATCTTAGGAAAAACTCAAATTTGTAGTAAGTGTCAAATGTTTATCTTTTTTCCATCCCATTGATACTTACAAATACCATAATTGAGGCTCTGGATTCTCAACAACTTTTTTTTAATTATTACTATTATTTCGAAATTAGTGGAGTGGCTCCATTCAAGTAGACATAACAAGTAATATGACATGGACCCTTCAAGAAATCATTCAAAATTGTTTTACAATGACCAACTAAGAGGCTAAACCTTGTGCAATGTGTGATTCAACCCACATTATATATATATATATATATAGTAAATATCCAACCCAATTTAGAACATGAGTTGGAACTTGGAAGTTGGTATAAAAAGAAAATTGTCCCATCTAAATGGATGTGATTGTCAACAAAACAAACTAGTTTCCTCAAAAATTAGGTTGTCTATATTTAAACATCAAGAAAATATCATATTTTTGTGTTCTTCCACCTAGTCATGGCCTTTTCAAAAGGGAAATTTTCAATGCTATAAAATTGTTGTCCATAAAAACAAGTGCATAGATCTCAAGTAGCAAATCAAGTAATTCCTCAACTTATTCTTCATTGAATGGCATTGCCAAGAAATAATGTTCATCTTCTAGAAACCCAAGGACTTAAACACATGCAATCTCAACAAGCTTTATGAATTTCAAAAACTTGAGCTTGAAGATGGAAGAAAAACTAATCTTGACCCACAATCAAGTGACAAGATTCACAAGAGAATCATCCTTCATGATTGTTTCCCTATTTGTAGCCACTATCATCTTTAAAAAAATAACATTGCACATCCAAAGCATGGCCATCCAGGAGAGGTTTCCTTTGCCATCTTGTTAGGCATATAATACGCAGCTTTGATGGCAATAAAATGTTGGTGGAAAACATCTTCAACATCATTGGGGCAATCAACTCAAAATTAAGGTAAATCACACCTAATGCCAACATAAAATCAATATTCGAAATTTGTCCTCCAATTCATGGACTAAAGACTTGGCAACATCTTCACAATGTTTTTTCACATTAGCCAACTAGACCTTAGGAAAATATGGCAATGTAGGTCCAACATCCCCTATTATAAGACAATGTTGGTTCACAAAATATTTAAAATCAAAAAATAACAAGGTGGTCAACTTCCTCACCACTTAAGTTTAAACACCAACTCACTAGTAGATTCTTGTTGGTGAATGTTTCAAAAGCATTTAGTTCATGTCAAATGCAAGGTCATCAAATTTGTTCTAGGAATCATTGAAATGCCAATAAAGCTTTAATTGGCAAATATTCACCACATCAATAAAATCACAAACAAACAAGTTGTGAGATTATGCAAACTTGATCAAGGTATGCACATAGTTCAACGTGGCAAAATGGCATGCAAAGCCAAAATGAACTCCAAGTCACAAATGAAGTTCAAATTTTCACTAGTAGTGTTGTTTTTCAAAACATCATCATGAATCTTTGCAATCAAAAGCTAATATTGCTCCATCACATGTTTCAAAGGAAGAAACATGGTAATCCATCTTGTTTTCACATGTTTCAACAAAAAAAAACTTTCTTTGTAAACACAATATCAAATAAGCTCTAAAATTCAAGGAATTTCTTAAATGAATGAAAGAAAAACCCATATGAAACCTAGAGGAGGGCCTCCAATTGAGCAACTAAACTCAATTTTGATAAAACCAACACAACCAAATTGGTTCAATAAGCAAAACAATGTATTCCCATCAAAAATAGAATCACATTCTCCTTCATTTTTGTGGTGGCACCAACTCTTGCACTTTGAAACACATTATTGTCATCACAACCCATCAAAATGAGCTTGGCTTCCAATTTTCAGCACTCAAACTCCCAAATGTGACCATGGCAATTAACATCAAATAAAAAGGTTCTTAATTGTCCCTTGCTCACCCACCTTTCCACACAAGCAATTAGTGGACATCATTTCCAACTTTGAACAATGTACAAGTGCATAGAAATCCAAGATGTATTGTCTATTGTAATAACTTCATTTACATTAATAGATATGAAATTTGCAACAACAATAACATTTTAAATGGATTTAAACAATTCATTCATAAATTCAACTATGCCCCACCTTGTATAGTCACTCCAATGTTTTTTAGGAATGTATTTGACTTTAAGCATAGTGAAGAGGTCCTTTCCACCTTTGAAATTTGTCATAATTGAACTTGTAGACAACAAATGGTAGAATGAAGCAAATTGGACAATTTTCCTTTTCTTGTTTTACAAAATTTTAGAAACAACTAAATCTAAAACCTAAGGACATTCAAAGATAGTGTAGATTCATTCATTTTGTGCATGTTGACACTTACCATTGAAATTTTTTAAACCTACCTCAACCGTTGCACTAACAACTTTGGCTTTGTGTTGGCCTACATGTTTCAACAAATTATTGAAATTTGGAACAAGAAGTTTTTCCTTACTTTCTACCTTGAACAAATACCACAATGTAAATGGTGCACATTACCTTTGTTTTTTACTACAAATTTTGCCCAAGGAAGATGCATGACCCACTTATCCTGGAAGTGTTGCACACCTTCATGATCATATTTTTTTCTTCATTGCTAAGATCGCACTTAAAAGCTTTTCTAGTTTTCACTTTAATCAACAAATGTTTTTGGTTTTTTCTACTATGACTACACCCTAAAGCCTAGCTAATCTAATATATTGCTAGTATCAAATCTTAAATCAAGGATCTAACATGAAAAGGTAGCATATTGTGAGCTTAAAAAAGTTTGAAGTAATCCATGAAATTAAATAAGGAAAAATCATAACTACTTGCTTTTACATGTTTGCATCAAGAATTGTTTCACCTACATGCACATGTCCATGTCTATGGCAACATCAAACTCTACTTATAATTTTAAGTTTTCCTTGGAAAGTTAAACATATTATTAGATTGTTAAGGTAAAAACATTTAACAATAGCTAGTACCTATAACATTGGTTACTTGTTATAATATTAAAAAAGGCATCATAAATGGCCTTAACGGTTATTTAGGTTTTTATTAAAAAAACCTCATTAGGGTGCATTCTTTTTATGAGGATCCACATGTAACAAATGGGTTGAACGGAGCCACTCAAATTACTACATCCAAGGACTACAGGTCCTTTTTTAATCCATTTAGATTTTTATTTTTTATTTTTTTCATTTTTGTAATTTGTTAGCAAATACGCTTAGAGTTACCTTTATACATCACATGTGTTTTATCATTGTTAAATAAATATGAGTTTTTAAATGGGTGTGTGTATACAACTTTGTATTGAAAAATGATTATAGTTTCAAATCATATCAAAATGTGTTAACAATTTTAGGGTTTAATTTTTGTTGTTAAGAACAAGACAAAGATACAACTTGAAGAAAACTATATGGAGTTGACAAACAAGGGACTCAATAATGAACAAAAAAAAATTAATTTTATTGCTTAAACAAAGTATCATGTAAGTTGACCATGAGATGGAATTGGAGTGCAAGGATCACAACTTGTGTTGGCAAGATTGAAGGGAGACGCTTTCAATACTTTTACTTGAAAATTATTCAATGAAACCTTCTAGAAGTTTATAATGTTTTTTAAAAATTTCACCAATTAAACCTTCTACAAACTTTTACTATATAAACTTTTAGAGGTTTTCATCAATTACATCTTTTGAAAACTTTGGTTGTCTACTAGAAACTTTTGTTGATCATGTAGTTTAAAAGCTTTGAGTAGTTTTTGTTGATTACATCTTCTTCAAACTTCTATTAATTCTAAGAAAATTCATTAATTAAAATTTTAAAAAACTTATAAACATATCATTTGAATCTTTTTTTTAAAAAATTATAATACTCTTGGAAAATTTTAAGCATATTCCTTCAAAAATATTTATAAAAACTCATTTATTGCTTAATTTTCATGACATTACCTCTTTTGATAACAACACATTCCATAAGGAGTGATGAAAATGAGTCATAATCAGAAAAATAAATGAAAATGTGTCACATTGTTTTTAGAATGTAAGATCATTGTTTTTTTGGAATAAAACATTCATGGTCATTCCAACCAACAATAATGAATGATACCTTCTATATCAAAGACCAAGCAAACACAATTACATTTTCATTTGTAAAATGTGTTCTAAATATGGCTTTTGGATAGCCTTCATAGGCATGTTTAATTTCAAGGTTAGCTATTAAACAACAAGTGTAATTGATTCATTAACATTTTCATGATTCAAATGGCTTTTCATATCAAAGTCATTGGCATGAACTCTTTGGTTGAAACAATATAATTGAAGTGTGTCATCAAGAAGATATGTAAGCAAAAATATTTGTCTTTTGGATGATGTGATTTCAACCTTTATAATTTCACATCAATGATTATAAGATGAACTAGTTGGGTTTTTTTTCACCATTTATATAGTATCTGATTTTTTTGGAATTAAAAAAAAAAATCCTTCACTTTTATGGGACATTCAAATATTTAAAATGTTTTAAAGATATAATGATCAAATTTTTAAAACCACTATGAAAAAAGAGGGTGGGGGGGGTTGCAACTTGGCTTCCAATTACATTTTTGAATTACAGTAGACGCTTGCAACTCTAAGTATTTCTATGACATGAATGTTATTGGACAAGTTGCATTAATTGCATTAGACGAAATTCACTATATATGAAAAAATATATTTATTGAAATATGTTCAATTCCATGCATTAACTAGGGTGTCCATGTAGGTTTCCCATGCAAACTACCCATAAACAAATGGAATGTTTATGTGGTTTTTCATTCATTGAAATATGCTAATGTCTAATATTGTAATTAACTTGCAACTATGGTGTTCACATAGGTTCCCACACAAAATTACCATGAATGAACATAATGTTTATGTGACTTTTCATTTGTCCATCAATGAAAAAAATCTATTGATGTCAATTATAATTTAATTACAACTAATGCATTGTTGAATTATTATTCGGTGACTAATGGATTTGCCAACAATATTTTGTTACAACTTGATTTAATGTAATTCTAAATCAAAATTTATTAACTTGTTGACAAAACTATTTTACAACTAACATGTCCATTTGGAATGACATTGCATAAGTTGCATTGCACAAATAATGACAAACATTTTGTTTCAATAATTTAATTATGTGTATTGATATATATTCAATGTTAGAAAATACAATACTCATGAACATTTTGGTAGTTCACATTCCTTTTTGATGGTATGTACTTTCTTTACGTCTTTAATGTTAAGTTATAATATATTACAACTATTACTATCAAATATCCTATTTTATTGTTATCTATGTTAAGAAATCCACCTTTTTATAGTATGTAGTTTCTTTGCATCTCTAATGCAAAGTTAGCTACAACTAGTTAAAATTATTGCTATCAAGTATTCTATTTGTATCTAATGTTAAAAGGTTCAACTTATCTCTATTCAAAAGTTAGTTGATATTTTGATAACTATCAAATGTGAAATGATGTTTGCACATTAATGTAAGAATAATTTCATTGCAACGTGAAAAACAATTTAAACTCCATATTTGAAACCTAGTAAAAGTCTTTTGTAATTAAAAAAAAATGTACAAACAATGACATGGTTCATTTATTATTGAAATAGAATATAAACAACATATCATAATCTCATCATATAACTAGGTTTGGGTACATTCAAGCTAATAAGAGTCAATGGTTGTGTAACCAACAATTGATTTTTTTTTGTGCCAAAAATTATACTAACGTTGTAAACTTTTTTAATGTGTTCACATCATAATGTTTCAAATATATAATGGACACATGTGGAATAATTTGAAATGCATTTAATGATAATAAATTATTCAAAAACACTCCTACAACAAATTAATGTTTGTCATTGCTTAATGAACTCTTAAATGATTTGAAAATGAAATACATTCTTGAGGAATTTTTTAAAATACATCTTTACATAATAGTATAATGCAACATCTTTTTAGGTGATAAGATTGTTTTAATCATTTTTTCTAGCTTACAAATGGAATATTCCTAAAACATTTTGAAATATTTTCAAAATAAGTAGTCACTAAAGGTCCACCATTGGCTTTTATTAGTGTGAATGTATTCACTTGTCCATTTCCACTCACTTTTATTGATTTGGAATTGGATTATTTTTTATGTCCATATTTGGGTGTCTATATTGTGAAAACTAAATAAGCATATCCTATGACTACATTTTAATTTATAAGCAACATACACACATTGTCACATGTTTAAGTTCTCACCAAAATGTAACACAAACAACACATCATAAGCATACAATGATTAGACTACAAATTCTACATTTACACTCAATCATTTAAATTCAAAATAAAGTGTTATAAGAAAAATTGAATTACATTGGGCTTGAAATGTAAGCTTACCTTTGCCTTTGTTGTTTTAGTATAGAAGTGCATTGAACTTGAATGTTATGGGACTTGCATCATCAAACTTCATAATAGTTGCATAGAAACTAATAATTTGAGAACATAATATTCTTATGTAGAAAAATAATGGATAATATTGCAAACACAAAAAACATGGGTGTTGAACAAATATTTTAATTCATTACATATAAAAACTAGAAGTTCTTATAATTTCACATAATCATAAAAAATAAGACTTTGCTGGTTTTAATCAATTTATTTAAAAAATATTTTCAAACAAAAAATTGAACAATACAAAATTACATGTTTTCATTCCATGTTATTTAAATGAAGATGAATTATTATTTTTTCTTAACCTAAATGTCAATCATTGTATGTGTGCGGGCATTTTTCAACTAATTAAGTTGTGTGAAAAGGACAGTATTCCTTGAGTAGTTTTTGGTAAAAATCTAACAAACATATGCAAATCCAAATAAAATTAATTTGGGAATTGAAGATATGGTTTGCAAATTGATGATGGTCTGAATTTTCTTGATATATTGACAAGCCACTGTTGAAGATGATATAGCCTAATTGAGACCTTTGTTTGACAAGGACATTTCTCCATTTTTGCATACCTTTTTCTCTTGATGTTTTTTGAAGACAAAATGTAGATGTTTTTTTATGTTCCTTTGAGTTATTGGAAAATACCAAGATGTCATCCAAGTAGATGACCACACAATTGTTTAGGAATTTTCTAAATATGTCGTTCATTATGTGTTGAAAAATTGCAAGGGCATTCATAAAACTAAAAGACACGACATTGTATTCAAAATGGCCATACTTTATGTGAAATGTTGTTTTCTACTCTTCACCTTCTTGTATATGTACAAGATTGTAAGCATCTTTCAAATTATTTGGTGAATAATTTTATTTGATTGAGTTGTTCAAGAGGTTTTGAAACCAATAGTAAAGGATAGTAAAATTTCACAATAATTTTGATGAGGCCATGATAATTGACACATGTGGAAAGTCCCATTTTTTTCTTCAAAAAAATATTGGTGCACTTGCATGTGATTTTAAACATTGTATGAATTTTTTGAAAATATTTTTCCGAATATGAGTTTGTAGTTCAACAACTCATTTTGTGGGAGATTGTAAATGGGTCCAAATGGTGGTTGCATGCCTTCTTGTAATGCAATCGCACAATTGTATGGTCATTATTGCGGTAATATGTTAACATTTTCCTTCTCAAATGCATCCTTGTAGTTTTGATATTTTGTTCAAAGAATGTTTGCATTTTTTTCTTCAACAAATTTTTGGGGTAGTATAAACCATAAAAGGTGTGCCAATGTTTTCTACTTGAAAAAATAAATTTGTTCCAATGAATATTAATCAAGTAGATTTTATTTTGGGCGATGATCAATCATGAAATATATATTTTCTATTGACCAACTATATTTGGGTTATGTCTTTCGAGCCATGAAAGTCCCAAAATGATTGGACTCAATGATGTTGAACATCATTTTTGAAACAAATTACAAGTTTATTCATGTGTACCTCTAAAGGTTGAGTCTTATGGGTCACATCATTAGAGGAAAGGGATGTTTATTAATTACTTTGCAAGGTGTCAAGTTTGACTTCCATAGTAGCTAAAGGTATTTTTGTCACCCAAAATCTTCAACAATGGAATATGTTATTGCACCATTGACTGTTAATGCTTTCACATGTATGATTCACTTGGCATTTGTATGTATGTATGTAAGGACCATGAAACAAAATACATAATTGAGAAATAGAAATAAACCTTTTATTTCCCTTAAAGTATTGTTGTCCAATGATGAGATCCCTATTGAAATTAGACAAATCCATTTTCCATTTATATTTTCTTCATTGAGGACCATGCTTCAAACCTTATATCTTTTCTTGTTTGAACATTTTTGTGCAACATGCTTAGGTTCTCCATAATGCAAGCAAAGCCTTAATTGTTGTCAACATTGTTCATCTTTTTGAATGGAAGGCTTGAATCATGTAGCATCCACTTGTATAGGATTGTCACCCATTGTTGCCTATGAAATATAAATTAAATATTTGTAAATGTGTTCATGAATGGCCTTGTAAAAGATCAAATTCTCTTTTCTTATTGTTTTTCAAATAACCAATTGTCACGTGCAATGGCTTGAATGAAGAATTCACTTAGCGCATTCACTTTTGGCATTGTGAACATGAGGTCGTTCAAATCATCTCATAGAGCCAAATGTAATTGGTTGATGTAGCTTTTTGCATTTCAATTGACATCACATGCTAATCGCTAAAGTTTTGTAGCATAAATCGATGCAAGACAAAATCCTTGATATAGGTTTTTTTTTTGGTGTCTACAACCCTTCTTGATTGGCTTCACCAAATGTGCATTCAATTATGTAAATAATGCATTAGAATCATACAATATTGGTGAATTTGTTTCAAATAATGTGACAAGGTTATTCCTAAAAGTGTATCCCAACCAATCCAACTGAAAAACATAATCAAGGTATCAATTGTGTTGCAAGTGGATGAGGACATGAACTGTTGAATAAAACTTCAAAATTTTGACCTTGTTCCATTAGAAAAATTGGGCGTGCTAAGTAGATTAGAATTTTTTAATGTTAAAATGTGGTTACATTTTATATTACATAAAAAAAGTTGGTGAAATGGTAAAAAAATTACTCCTCAATGTGAAGGTGAGGCATTCAAATCCTTATTATTGCAACCTATTTACTATAGTCTATGTAATGTAGTTTATGTGGTCAATTTAGGTTGAAATGTTTTAGGTTATGCCACTTAGGGTAGGTAGGTTGGGTTGCCTAGTTTAAATATGTAGGCACCTTATCCTAGATGGCTTAACCTATTTAGCCTAGGCAATTTAAACTTGGACATGTGGTATCATATCATGTGGATAGGTATCATGAGACAAGGAGTTAGATTAAATGCATATATATTCAACAAGCAAGGATGAACGATCAAGATGAAATCATATGGCTTACATGATTATAATCATGGTCATGAATGGAATTTATGACTAAGGGCAAAAATATGACCAATAAAAAAATGAGCTATTCATATTGTCTAGTAATTAACCATGTAATCATTTGTAGCTTATGAATACAAACCCATTCATGGATGTAGACATATATGCCATGTTTTGACATTATGTGAGCTCCATGTTCCTTGCTATTCCATCTTTGCACACCAAAATCCTAGAAGGGGGAGCAACACACCACAACAATGACAATCAAAACCAAGATGCACACAAACCATATTGAACAACAATGTAAGCAAAAGCATAAAAAAACAACAAAGGTCACAAGTTGAACACGGTCACCTAAGAAGAAAACCATGATGACAACCTTGATTACAAGAACTTTGTCTTCCTTGTTGTTTTTCCCTACAAACCAAAACCCCCATGAAAGGAGGCAAGACCCCATAATGATGACATTAAGACCAAGATGCACACAAACCATAAACAACAATGCAAGCACAACAAAAAGAAGGTGACAAAGGTCACAGTGTGAACATGCCCACTTGAAAAAAACACCACTATGATAACAACCACTTGAATTGTAGGAGCTTTGCACTCCTTGTTACTCCTTTTAACACCAAAATCTTATGAAGGGGAGTTAGATCAAGACAATCGCAACCTCGGTTATGGGAATATTCTAGACCACAGGGTGGTCACAATGGTAATGACCTTATTGCTGTTCCATACTTGATTTTGGAGTGTGGAGAGGTGAGGGTTGGGCAGTACACCGGCTGGTCCAACCCAGTGCTCAGTAACATGTGCCCCCTGCAAAGTAAAATTGGATGAAGAAAAGTCAAAACATGCCGGTTTGGCTCTGCACAATAGGCTTGGCCCAGCATTTTCGTACAATTTGCTGAGGTTGGTAAAACACAGAGTCAAGTCTAACACCTGCCAGAGAAGAGTGTAACAAATGTGATCTGACTGAAGCTCCCTGTTCGAGATTGGGCAAACCATAATGATTGGTCCAGGTGGTTTGCTATTAGTAGTCTTCCACTTCTTTTCCCCCACTTATTTGCAGTCCCAGTATTAGTGTTATGAGTGAGGTTGGAATAACTAAACTTGGATGTGAGAAATATCTTTGCAGGGTCACATTATAGATATTGAGCAGTGCTGGAGATATGCTCTAAGCAACAAGGACCAATTTTGAGCACAAATGTCCCATCTTCCCCCATTGAAAATAACTCCCATTTCACCATGAGCAGCATTGCCATTTGCTTCAATGGTTGTGATAGAGATCAAGCAAATTTATTTTTCAAAATTTTCTTTAAATGATTGAACAAACATGTCAAAAATATAATACCATGACTAAAAATCTGTACTTTCATATGGGCATTTTTTGCTAAATCTTTCCGTGGATGGTAGCCACATTGGCTACCACACAAAATTGACTAGGAACCAAAACCCTAATAACTACTACAGACCCCACACACCCCCAAAGAACCCACTCCACCAATTAATAAAATATATCTATTTAGTAACCCCCTTACCTAATTCAGGGTTTGGTGTTGAGGGGCAATGTATGTCTATTGAGTTAGTTTTTGAGGAACTACAACTCGGTCATTTACCAGAGTTCCTTCCACTTTGGTAACGATAGGGTAAACACATGTGGATGGTTTTATACATAGCTAACCACTGTAGTTAGTTGTGCGATGGTAATACAATGAAAAAGTGTTTCTTGTCCACATACCATCCATTGAAAGATGCAACATATCCCCTAACGAGCTTTGTAAATGGCATCAATGCAACGCCCCCGCATGGAGCATTCTGCAAGGTGGCGTTGGTGGGTGTTCCAAATTGCCTAACGAGGAGGAAGCCATCTTTTGGTTTGGGGTTGCTTGGTGGTTTTCCTTTGAGAAGGTTTGTTGGTGCTTTCACACAAGGGGTGACCTTGGACATGGTTGGTATTTTCCCCATGTGTCGGAGCATAAGATTCAATAATTAAAATTTTTATTTATTTATTATTCTGATTGGTTTTGGGTAACCGTAACTGGAATTTGTAGTTAAATTTCAGTTAACCTTCAGTTAGCCCCTTGTTCTAGTTTTCTCTTTTTTTCAAAAAATTTAGGTTCCAATTTTGGTTCCAATTGCACACACATAAATGAAATCGAGAACCCAATTCCAAGCCCAGTTCTTAAAACTTTCCAGTTCCAATTCCAGTTCTAGAATCAGTTCCAAAAATCAGACCAAAAATTCTGATTAGCGTTTTCCTAACTGGAACTGGAACCTCTAGTTCTAACCCGCCAAACTGAGTAACTGCCCAACACTGGTTTGAACTAGTTCACAGAACTTTACATGATGGAAAAATGCCCTCAGATGAAACAAGGGGTGTGTCACACTATGGCCTTGCCATTTACATTAAAAAAGCAATATTAAAGCAAAAAAGAAAAAAATATGGAAACTCTAATAATTCACCATGGAAAAATATAATCTTCAAAAAATCTCTTATTTAAAAGAAACAAGATATTATAACTTTGTAACTAGTTTCAAGTTTCAACACAAGCCAAAATATCATCTTTCAAAAATCCTCATATAAAAATAAATAGACCTATTATTATTATTATTACCTAGGGGCTAAAATCCCTTAAGCTACTATACTCTATAATGAATCTAAACACAATATCCAAGGCCAACAAATTGTCCTTCTCACCTCAACACTAGAAGGGGGACCACATGCATATCCCCCACACCACCCCCCTTCCCCCCTCCCCCACAAAATCCTCATTACCTAAAATGTAATCAAAGTCTTAAACGGACTGACAGTCACTACTTGCCATTTTTGTCCCCGAGTCCCTCACATGGCTGCCCATGCTGAGGCCTCTGAGAACACACAAAATATGGCCAGGGTTTAGGGTTTCCATGTGATGCAGTAGCAAGGATGTACATTATTATTCCAGTGATGATGTTTCATTGGAAATGGTTTATGTAGGATGGGTATTTTGATGATTGTCATTGCAACAATTTTAAAGTCATTTCAAATTATAATCATTTTTCTTGTTATTTTTCTTGCACCTTTTTTTAAAATATATATATATATATACTTGGGTCTATTTGTATCTTGTTGCAAACTTATCTAATGAATCAAACTTTCGTTGGCATTTTGCCTACCAAATCAAGAATGTAAAAAAATATTAATGAATGATTCATCCATCCATTCATAAGGGGGTGAAGGGGGAGGGGGAGTAGGGAAAGTGTGGAAAGTGTGAGGACAATGGGCATGCCTAGGGCACCTTGGAAAGCAACACTACTAGAAACAATGAATGAAATGCATTTAAGACTATGAATGCCCAAGTTTGAGAGTAAAAACACACAAGATGTTAAGAGAAGAAACAAAGGACATTTCATTCATGATGTGCCAGAGTACAAATTTTCCATTTTAACAGCCGCCAAGTTGACTACCCATTTAGGCTGCTAGCACTTGAATCTCTATTTTGTTGTTCACCAGATCTACCTCCTGCCTCTTTCATAAATACCATCTCTCTGGAGTCTCTGGAGTAGTGTCTGGAGTCTGGTTGTTTGTTTGTTTGTTTGTTTGTATGTATGTGGGGTCAAATACACCAATTTTTTTGGGGTTGTTGGAACTTGGGAAGGGAAAGCTTAAATCCCAATGCATAACAGTTTCTTGGGATTTGTAAAGAAGTGAGGGAAAAAACATAAAAATTCTTAGTGTATTTGGAGAGTACCTTCTATTACTAAACATCCCTCTTATTTCAAAGAGGAGGAGCTTTTGTTCCTTTGCCCCTTTGTGACTCACTTTGGGTTTTGTCTTTCGGGCTTGGACTTGAGTCTTTTATCTTTGTTCTTTTTTTTTTTTTCCTCCCTTTGTTAGGTGCTTTGTTGGCCTTGCCTACCAAGGCAAGGATATTGTGTTTAGATTCATTATAGAGTATATAACCTAGTAGCTCAAAGGATTTTTGAAAGATGATATTTTGGCTTGACTTAAAACTTGAGATTAGTTATAGAATTATGATATCTTGAAGGATTTTGATTTCTTTTAGAGGGATTTTTTTGACGATTATATTTTTGCATGGTGAAATATTTGAATTTTCATAATTCTTCTTTTGTGTTAAAATACTTTTTAATGTAATTGGTAAAGCCACAGTGTGACACACCCATTTTGTTTAATGGTGTTTGCCAGGGTTTCATTATTTTAAGTGGGTTTTATTATGCCTATCCTTGTAAATGTGAGAGGGAAGTTATGCCTAGATATAGGTGTAAGATCCCTCTCACTCTTAAGGTGTAGGTTTAAGATCTTTCCCTCTCTCCACTTCATGATCTACACATGTTTAGGTTCATGAAATTTTTTGCCTTTTGCTTTTCAAAAGGTAAAACACCGACGTGAGGGATGTTTACCAAATGCAAGGCTTGATCTCTCTTTTTTTTTAAATGCCCCCGACTTAGGGGTTCTACCATTTACATATTCTAGTAGACCGCTCAATCTAATGTCTATTGTTATTTCTATTGATTAGATGGTGGGTGCCTCTCAAGTTCCCCCTTGTGTTTCGTGAATGGAAAACATCAGAGGGAACATGGTGGGAACACAAAGAATTAAAAATTCTATGCTCACAGCCCCCAACTCCGAAGGAAAGAAGATGAGTATTCTCAAGTGCATGTTCAGCCATCTCATTGGCTCCATGCAAATTTTATTCCCTAAAATTAGTTGTCACTATTTTTGACTTGAACTAATACCTTTATTAGTGGATACCTATAATGATATTAGGGTTTTTTTTTTTTTTTTTTTCAAATTCCTCAAGTAGGTCCACTAGTGAAGATCCTCGACACTAATTAATATTAAATGATGATTGTCCTAGGTGAGTTGCAACATTTTTTCAAAAGTGTTGCTACAAGTGGTGACCAAGGAAGTGCCTAGGTCTAGATGTGGCTAATTTAATTTAATTTTTTTCATAAGATGGCCAAAAAATCCTTAAAATCATTATTAAAAAATTATTTTATTTTATTTCAAAATTGCAAAAAAAAATCTTCAAGTTGTGAATTTTTGCTATAAAAAACATTAATTATGATGAAATATGAGTAGGTGGGCCTAAATTTACATATTTTAAAACACCTCCACCAACAATAGGAAAATAGCTTGTACATTTTACTTTGAATGAAATAAATTTTGCAAATAACGTGAGATTGGATTTGGACCAATGTTGGGTGATTCTCATGAATGGCACTGGTTATCATCAGGCCAATTCTTTCAATGAGAAGCATTAGTTCTAGTTTATGTGAGAATCAACTTCTCGAAAATTGCCCAAGGTATCATATGGTCACACCTTTGATACCCAAGGTGGTCATGAAATGCACCACTAGATCTGATTCTCGAGTAGAGTCCTCAAAAATTCCCAAGGTATCATATGGCCTCGTCTTTGATACCTGGGGTAGTCATGGAATGGACCACTAGGTCCAATTCCCACGGAGTTGATTTATTTAAAAAAACATGTATTTTGGTTTTGGTGCCACGCACATATATAAAACCAAGAAACGCATATCCCCCCTCACCCCCAAACACATTCGATATTGTTGGAAAACCCTTGATGAATAGGGGGTGCTCCTAGGTGATTTCCTAATTTGTCGACATATGGTGCAAGAGTTATTGAATAGTGAACAATATAATTGCAAAAAATTGAATAAAATCAAAACTAATTTTGTAAGGGAAATTGGGTTGCTCTTTTGATATTGTTAGAAAGTGCTGAGTGATTTGAATTCTAAATAATCTTTTTCATTGGAAACTCGATAAAAAATTAAAACTAAAATTTTAATGTAAATAGGATTTAGGACCATTTCCTCTCTCAAAACTCATTTAATTGGGCCAACAACATAGGCCACACTATTCTATCTTTTAAGGTTGTTTGTTTGTTTTGTTTGTGTCCTTGACATTTCCCAAACCTTGGTGCCCTCAACATGCTCTTAGTATCATTGGAATGCCCTCAACGAGTACATGTACATCGAACTAGTGTTGTAACATTTAGAACTATATTGTGACAATTATTGAATATCAAACAATTTTTGTCATTGAAAATTCATTTAAAATTTTAAAACTAAACTTCTTAGGACCCGCTTTTGGTGTTCTTGGAAATTGCTCAATGAGTAAAATTTTATGGTGGCAATTTCTTAAATTTTAGACCTAAGGTGTAGGATATATTGAAATTTGAGTATCATTTCGAAGGAGAAATTTGTTGGGTAACGAGTTCACACTTGGGCCAACCCTTTAGGCCACACTAATGTCCATGATAATAAAAATAAAAATAAATAAATAAAGACTTCCAAAAGAACCGGTAAAGAAAATGACTACTTTTGATTGGCTATCCATAATGATTGGCAAGGGGGTGATATGTAAATACTTAGTCTCTCAATTTATAGGGCATTATATTGTGTGATTTTTCTAGGTTTATGGGTGGGGATGGGGGAATAATTAACAATATATGGTGGATGTGGTCATTAAACATTAATATATGGCTAAATAGGGGGAAATACCTTCTCCAAATTCCTTTTGAATACAATTAAATTTGCTTGGCTTCATGTGCAAATCTCTCTTTGCAAATGGTGGACACATAAGTTGAGGCTAGAGGGGTGGATGATGATGATGATGAAGGGCAAGAGTGAACCAACAGCCACCAGCTCACCAATCATTTGGAAGGCCTCTTATGACTCAGTTGTAGCATGGATGAAACCCTAACTACTGTAATTGACATTGGGTTTGAGTTTAGTAACCTATCCAAGGAGATGTCCTGTAGATTAGGTAGATAATTAAGTGATTATTAACTAATTAGATGCATGTATGTAGATGGTTAATGTATAAGCTAAAGGGGCTATTGGGTTGTTGTTAGTACTAGGTCGGTCATGAAAACTATAAACCGAGCTAACCACCATGGTTAGCCAGGAAACTAGAAACAAACAAACAGAAAAAAAAACATTTTTTCCCAGTCACACTCACCACCCATCTCGTTGTAGTTGTTTTTTTCATAGAGATTGTTTTTTGGGCCAAATTGTGACTTGAAAAATATGATTTCAACCCATTCAAAAGGAATTTTCATGGAAAAAAAAAGGGCCTAAATTCAACAAATTTTGACAAAAAAGCAAAGAATAAAATAATAAACTAAATTAAATTATCCAAATAAACCTTGATGAGCTGGTTCACTCTGGCCATTATACAAAGTACTGAAATGGGTTGTTATGAACTTGAGAACATTTGAAAGGTTTGGTGGGACAGAGTAGAGTGTGTGCAACAGACTGGACTGGGTTCCTCCTATCTACCCACTTCTTAAAAATTGTTGGGAAATCATAGATCCCTAATCATGTTTAGCTTACATGATTATTTGACCTAGTCCATGGTCCATCTCAATTGGCATGCAAAGCTTCATATTCCCTCCTCCTCCTCCTCCTCTTCCTACTACTACTACTACTACTACTACTGTAGTGTAGTAGTGTTGTACCAAATTGGTGGCCACTCTGTTTTGTGTGTACAAAACAACAACAAAAGAAACAAAAGAGGAGTTGCCTTGATAGTTGAGCCGTCTGAAGGATCCAAGCTCTTGCCAGCTTGTGGTGCGCTGTTTTTATAAATAAATAAATAAATAAATTAGTGGGGTGCCCATTTCTATTGTTAACATGGGTGTATGAAGAGCAAACACGCATTTTAATTGATTTTTATATTATTATTATTATTATTATTATTAGGTTGGGGGAGAGGAAATCTCTCTCTACTTTTTAGACTAGAAGAGCAAATTGTACTTGGCCACCATCTAAAGTGCCATACACAAGCTAAGAGAAGCATGTGGAATCAGTTTGCATTCCCGAATCACTCACTTTGTTAGTTGCCAACAACAATGATCCATTAGTCAGGACTCAGGACCCCCCTTTGACATTTTAACAACAACATATGTGCCTCACATTTGCGTGTCGTTTTTCAAAAAATGTTTAAGAGCATCTCCAGCAATGCTCAGTATGTGACCTTACAACAATATTTTCTCACATCCAAGCTTTAGTTACTAGGCAACTTTTTGTTTTGTTTTTCCAACCCCACCCATAAAACTGAAACTGAAACTCGGACTGCAAATAGGTGGGAGACTACTAATAACAACCCACTTGGACCAATCAAACCATCTAGCCAATTAGAAACAGGGAGCAGTCAGTAAATACGATTTGACTGTGGTTTTTTAGACTCTTCCAAGGCTTTTCCTCCAGAGGCTCTGAAAGCTGTGCATCTTTTCAGAGCCTCAGGAGTCTTCCAGTGGATTCACTGGATTGGACTCATGACCAAAGATTTCCATTGCAGGGTCACATACTGAACGTTGATGGAGATGCTCTTAGTACTTGCTTGCCCACTTCAAAGCCAGAAAGTGTGGGTGGGTAAGTTAGTATGGCTTTTTTTACTTTCCAATTTTATGATGTCTAAAGTTTTGTGAATGGTACCAATTTTTTTTTATAGCAAATAGTGTGTTAGAAAAAAACAGATTTTCTCCAACCAATAATTTCTCCCAAATTTTCTTTTGTAATTTAAAAAAAATTTGGAAAAAAAGCATTGGATAGATCCTCATATAAAAACAGATCTATTATTACCTAGTAGGGGCCAAAATCCCTGAAGCTACTTTACTCTATAATGAATCTAAACACAACAAATATCCTTACCTTGGGTAGGCAAGGCCAACAAAACCAAAGAACCACCCAACACAAGTTTATAGTTTCCTTAGGTTTATAGTGTCCTTATAACTAAATGCTTTCAAACTAAACTAAACCCTAGTTGGTTGTTTATGAAGAATTGGAGAGAGGAATAGAGAGAGAGAGAAAGAGCAAAGAAGTACTACTACAACAAAACATCCAGGCACATTCCATGATTAAGGCCAGTGGGATTTTTGGCTGCAAGCTTTGCACAACTCATTTGTCAGACCAGCAATGCATGTTTAAGGCTGGATGGTCCAGGGACTAGTAGGCTACATTGCCTACTTAAAAGTAGCTTTGCTTGCAAGATAATTGCAGAGCTTCAAAGGAATCCACTTTTTTTCTAGGGATATGCAATTTTATTTTATTTTTAAAATTTTTTTTGCACACTCTTTTTTTGCTTCTTCATCATTCATTTAGCCTACCCTTTGACATTTTTAGGTCACATTTCTTTTGGAGTAATGCATTTACATATGAGTAGTAACGTTTGACCCCAAAGTCTAACTGAATTGTTTTGCTTGATGAATTTCATCCATCTACCGTCACAACAACTGTCCATCCATTGCACCAACATTCTTGTAACTAGTCCAACAAAAGAAGAAGAAGAAGAAGAAATCAATCAACTCCTAGTTCTGCACTAAAACCTACCTGGGCTGTATATACCCGTGGTTCTAAAACCAACCCTTGTGCATAATGGGGTGGGTATTTACCTTTTAAAAAGCGGGTAAATTGATAATCAGAGCCAAAGGACCAACCAGAGAACTGACCATGAGTTCTTTTGTGAAATTTTTGTGGGGTGGGGGTGTTCTTTACAGTTTTTAAAAATAGCCGGAACCATTTGCGTCTTCTTTGATTCTGAAAATTTTCCAAAGAATTGGAACCCATGGTTCTCTGAATCTGGAATATTTAAAGAACCAGAATTGGCAGTTCTTTTATAGAGAGGTTGATAATAGACGGGTATCTTTTAAATTCTTGTGATGTTGATACCCTGTGTGATGCAAAAAAACTAAATAAAAAAATCAGCAAAACCCTCCCCACTGGTAATGGAAATGCAAAAGAAAAAAAAAAACCATGTCAACACTGGTCTAAAAAGTTCACAATGGGGCTAAAATTTAGTGGGCCATTAGAGTTATCTGTAAAGTAACCCCTGTCTTCACCCTCTCTTTGGTCCTCTTTTCACCCCCACCTATCCCCTCTTTCAGTGCCATCCTTCAAAGTAACGAAATTTTATTAAATCTCAGTATGAAACTCAGCATTTACTGCACAAGGTTTGAGACTAAATTATAGTAACTGTACAGGTAGGAGCAGTGAAAATATACTTAGCAGCAATGGAGGCGCTCAGGAAACACGAAAGACAGGATGAAACTCAGTTTACCACCCAAAAAAATAAAAAATGATGGTTTTCTGGGTTTCACCCTCGGTTGAAGAATGCTAATGTACTTTTTGGCAGGTTTTTTTATAATCTTAACTTGTGTATGACCAAACTCAGGGTTCTGGTGCTGTGTTTTCCTTGCTTTACAGATAACTCTATTATCTTTGGGTATTTGTTAGGTCATTGAGGTAGGTAGTTGATTAAGTGTGGGCCTGGTGTGATGCAATTTACTTACTTCTAGTCGCCAGCGAATTAGAGAATGTCATCTTGAGAGCTGCTTCCATCTCGGGTTTGGTTACAAAGCACTTGAGTTTGCATGTCATCATCATAGGACCCCCCCTGATTTTTATATCATGGATCTGGTTTTTGTTTTGAGAGATATTGACTATCCATCTCCATCTTGTGAAGAAGCCTAATGGGAAATAATTGAACAAGCACGGTGCCATCAACAACAACAGAAGAAGAAGAAAAACAACAACTGACAATTTCCCAATTATTGTCTACAATTATGTAAATTTACCATTGCTCCTCTCTGATTAGGTCAAGGCCAAGAAGAGAAAAAACAACTGACAATTCCCCAATTATTGTCTACACTTATCTAATTTACCATCGCTCCTTCGATTAAGTCAAGCTGCTATACACTTTGTTTCATACAAAGTAACTAACTTTATATCGTGAGAAATGTGAATTTGTTAATATCTTACCTAATCTTAAGATTCTTGGGCTTCTACCATCTCATCCTAACAATTTAGCCAAATCTCGTTATAAACACAATATGATAGGCCAAAAAAAAATTTAAGCATGGACTTCTATATTTATTTTTGGCTTCCTACTGGACCTTTATATAGAATCTGGGTTTCAAGAATTGGCAACTAGAAAACAAATAAAGTGTGCTTTTTTTTCATCATTTTGAAGAAATTTTTTTTTTCAATTGGTGAAATATTGATTCTAACCCTATGAAACCATAATTGAGCAAGCAATAGATTAATGTTTGGGTAAAAGCAAAACAAGTGTTGGGTGAAAGCATCCTTAGGTGGTATTGCCATGGATGTTGCACCCATTGTTCAAGTAGAATTTTTTTATGAATTGGCACCTTTTAGAATCATTGGTTCAAGGGGTACATGTTTTGATTGGAGATAATTTGGAATAGCAATTCTTTAATTTATTTATTTTTCATTGGCTAATTTCCCACAAGAAATAAAATTATTTTAGTTCAAAACCCATTCCATTTGAATTGATCTAATTTTTTAACTTGGAAAATAAAACATCTTAAATTTTTAAATCTTGTTCCCCACCTCCCTCTCTCCCTCAAAAATTCTTGCAACCTATAGAAATCAAAATAACAACAACAATGGACATAATGATAAATTTGTATAATGTACAGGGAGAACCACATGGCTAAGGATGTAGTTAGAATTTAAATTTTCCTTTTTTTAACAAAAAAAAATCCTTCACAACCATAGTAGTTTATAGAAATTTCCTATCGTTTGAAATATTGGTAAGTAATATAGTTGTTCATATAAAATTTGTTTGGTTGATTTCCTTGTGATCATGTTTTATGGATAGTTTCATTGACTAAATTTTAAGTTTTGTTTTAGTTTTTTGGGCAAAGGGTTTGGTTAGCATGTAGATAATTGTCAATTTTCCTTGTACATTGATCACACCCTTAATTTGTTAGATTCATCAAATTTTATGACAATGAAAATCACACTTATCTAAAAAAAAAATTCAATTGAAACTTTTTATGAATACAATTTTGAAGTCTTGTAATATTGGAAAATTTTAATTGGACCAACAAAAATTTGAATTTTGATGTGAACAATGAAATGTAGAAGGAAAACATTTCATGAATATAACATGACATTTTTTTAAAGGTTAGGAACATAAAAATGACTATTTTTTTAGATTCTTTAATTTTCTAATTTATTTTTAAAAACACCTTAGATGCCCCTTCATTTGATTTCTTTAATGAGTATTTGTTTGGGAAAAATAAATAATAATTGTTAATTTTAAAAGGCCGGGAATAGGGACCTTGAAAGGCCATTGATGTTAGAAGTATAAACAATAACTATTTCCACCTTTTATTGCTCCAATTATGAATTGAAACCATCCCCATTGGCATGTCGTGGATAAATACATGAAAAAATATATAATCTTTAGATAATCATGATCAAAATCATAATTTGACAAAAACTTTCTTTAATCTATCATCATTTACAAGATCAAGACATGGAGAGTCATCAAGGTTGTCAAGTTCATATAACAAACCATTATCAACAAACATCTCTGTTAACAATAGAAACATTGTTTTATGTTGGTTAAACATCATGGGGGTTAGAAGATGATAGTATCGTCACATGGCAAAACAATTTTAGAAGAATTCAAAAATGTTTTTTTGATAGTATAATTGTTAATACATTAAACTATCTTCATGTGACAAAATAATCAAAAGTTACTTCTATGATTTTTTAAAATAAAAGTAATATTAATTATATATTTAAAATAATATCCTAGGCTAATTTATTTAAAAGGGGCAATTTAATAACTATTCAGTTAGGGTTTAAGGTTTAGTTATGAATGAATGGATTTCCCTTAATTAGGATGTGTGGAAAGGATGTGTGGAAGGGATTAGGATACGGAGATTTAAAAAGATGAAAAGACCTAAAAAGATTTTAAAAAATTAAGAAAATAAAGACTCAACCCTTGTGTGATGAATATCTTTTTTGGGTTCCTTATTTATCCTTTGAGGAGGAGGACTATGAATCATTCCTTTGTATGATTCTAAATTGTATGTGGTTTAAAAAGTTCTCTTGGGGAAAATGTGTGTATGTAACATTATAGATAGAGGTGGAAAGTATGGAAATATTTTTTACTTTGATTCTTGCAATAAAAAATGGTTGAAAATATACCATATTGTTTTATTTTGTTTTACTTGGAGGATGTTAGATAGTGGGGGAAGGTAGTACATATTAAGATTGCATGATGTTTTGTTATGTTTTATGTAGTTGTTTTTTGTTTTTTCTACAAGAATAATAGGATATTCTCTTTGTGTTCTTTGTCTCTAAAGTTCAAAATACCTTTTGCCACAAAATGATAGTTACCACTGGAAAGCAACAAATAAAGAAGTAGACATGAGATTTGAAGTTTATAGGAAGGCAACATTGTTGCATATGGTAGGCAATAGTCACAAAGGGTTTGTAGTTATAGATGGTAAGTAGCAACTATTGAAGGTTCGTGGGCAGTTGTGGGTTTTTTTTCAAATCTATTGCATGACAGTAGCTACTACAAGACAGTAACTACTACAAGATGGTAGCTATTGCATGATGATAGTTGTTGTAGGACAGTAAGCAAACAATAAACAATTTTTACTTTCATGTGTTTTCATTTTTTTTTTATTCATTTCTTTATTCGACAACCTTTTCCTTTGATGGTAACTAGGTTGTCGAATTCCATGATTTAACAATGCCCTTGATAATTTGATAAATCATGATTCATATATTTTGGATGATAATATTTTAAATTTATAAGTGTTTTGATTATTTTAAGCATCAAACACCATAACAATATCACCTTCCGTAAATTCCTTCTTTTTTCACCTTATTGTGAAAACTCTTTTTTATTTAGTTTGAGGAAGCTCAATGGATTGCCAAACTTTAAATTGCAACTTGTTCAACCCATTAAGTTACAACAACCTCTAATGTGCTTATTATTTCAATGGAAGCTTCATTCTTATAACAATGTCTAAAGTAATCACCTCAACACCTTTAATCAATGGGTAGAAAAGCCTCCACCCCATATGTTAATATAATAAGTGAATAACATGTTTTGTATGTGAATGTAAACACACATGACATGGTGGATCTTGCAATCCTAATCACAAACACTTGTTTGGACCTTAATTTTTTTATTAGCATGGAACAAAATATCTTGTTTGTCCTCTCCACTAGATCATTTGTGCTAGGTTCGTACATGGTGGTGAATTTATGTTTAATTACAAAATGTGTTAATAAGTCCTTCATAACCTCATTCGTGAATTGAAGTCTCTTGTTTGAAACAATTTTTAATGGTCCCCTAAACCTCATGATAACATGAATCATGCACCTTTTGTTTCACAATTTTTTCTCAAATTTCGCACTTTTTCAAACTTTGTGAGTGGCAACAATCGTGAATGTTGAACAACCTTCTTTGATAGTCATAGGTTATGACTATAGTAAATCAACTCCTCATTTTTCAAAGGATTCTGAAGCTAATATGTTATGTAAAGGGATGCTTATAGTAGATTTATTTAGGATTAAACTTGACATATTTTACAACTTTTGCAAAGGATTTCAAAGGTGATATGTCATGTAAAGGGGTGCTTATAGTATATTCATTCAGGCATAAGCTTGACATATTTTACAACTTTTGCAATAGTCATGGGCATCCTTGAAAAATATGGATTACTTTTAAGATTTAAAACTTTAGGCTTAAGCTCCACTCTCCTCATAGCAAGCCATTATGTTGGGGTTGCTCCAATCCTAAGGACTTAGCTTAAATTGAATCCCTTTCAAGTTTCAAAACCTAAACCACTACCCTATTTTCTTATGAAATTCAACAAAAATTAATTTTGAAAAATGGATGAAAAAAAACTCAAAAATTCCATGGGGATTTTGATGATTTTTATAAAAACTTGTAACCAATATAAATGAATAATTTTAAAATGTCAAATTTGGAGCAATAAAAATGTGAAAATTGGTCAATATTGTTCATTTACATGTAACAAAAGAGGTTCAAGTCATCCAACAAGTTACAATACAAGTTGCATCAGATCTTGCAAGCTTCCATATGCATGGAACATCACTCCTCAATTATGGCTCACATTTCATAGGAGGAAAAAAAATTCTTTATAACTAAAAAAATGAAAACATAATTAAATATAGTCCTAATTTAAAGTTATAGCTCCATTCTTGAATGATCCCAAAATATTGTATGGAACAATTATAGATAATGATAAAATAGTGGACAAGAAATATAAATAGAAAACCAAAGTCAAAATATTTGAAAACCCCATGTGTCAAACTTTAAAATTCTAAATTCAAGTGTTGAAATAGGCTTGTAACTTAAAATTAATTAATTTCAATACTTGCATGCTGAAATAGATCTTCCCATCCAATAGTCCTTAGCTCTCTAACTTATACTTCCCATTTCCAAGTTGTACACTATTAAACTACGTATATGTGCAAATGTGTGGGGCCACTCTTTTGATATATCTAATTGAAAATTTTCAAAAATGTGCAGAGGTGCATTTACTAGCATTTCGCGAGTATTTAATTTTGATAATAAGTACTAGTTCTGGTTTTTTGAAGGAAAAATAATAATCAAAGACTATTGGTTTAGAGAAGGATAATCACAACTATGAAAGAATCCATTGAGATCTAGAAGGCTTTCGACATCACTTCTAATATTCACTTACCATTGATATCTACATCGTTTAATCCCAGGGCTTTCAAGTTAAGTTCTTGTGACCTCAATCAACACAATACTATCTACATGTGGAACTAGCCTTTAGGTAAAACAAAAATTGGAACCTTGACAAGGGAGAGAGAGAAAATAAATGAATAAATAAATATAAATATAAATCTTGAAAAAAAATTGGTTCTTTAAGTAAGCATGTTGAATGTTTTTGAAAACTTGGCAACTAGATTCAACTTTATAAGTAATTAATCATAGTAAATTAATTTTATAAAACTTTGTCCCTATGCAATATACATTAATTTGTTGTAAAACTTTATATTTATACAAATCACACTCTTGGGAGTGTGTAGTGTGTACCAATGTTGATTGATATTTGAATAAGCACCTAGTTATCAGCTTAGCTATTAATACTAAAACACTAAACATGTTTATGAAAGAAAATTAAAAAATCATATATATATATATATATATAAAGCTATAACTGGCAATACGTTTGGTTGTTCTAAATTGGGTACTTGAGAATCACCCTTTATGCATAAGTAGTGAAGAACCCTTGTTACTTGTGAAAACAACAAAGATGGAAGTGACAACCCTAAAAAGGAACAACTGGCCAAGTTAGCAAATACCAGTGTTTGGTGGGTTAATCACCAGCTATGTAAAACGGGGGTTTCACAGGCTCTGGAGATAAACATGAGAAAGTAAAGTGGACCCCATGTCAAGCGACTTGCAAGTTAACTTAGAGCTATGAGGCTTGCTAGCCCTGACCACTATGGCTTCACAAAGGGGAAGGTTCTACAAAAATTGTGCCATTTTCTCTAACAAAACATTTGGCAGCAAGCATCCTGCAAGAGGCCCACCAACTCGAAGCATGGGTTGCTTGCAATCAGGGTCCAATTTCTTCTTTCATGTACTTCTTTTGGTGGGGCTTGTGTACGAGTGGTTGATTTTCCATGTGTACATGTACTTAGTCCCATGTAGTTATGTATTGTCTCATACTAGTATTCCCTCCTCTAGGAATCAATTTCACAATTTTTATATTTTCCCGAGTTCATGTCCTAGTAGTTTGTACCCATACTAGAATTATGGGATTTGTACTTATCAAGGTTGTCTTTTTAAAATAATACCCTTCTAGCATGAAGGTTAAAGTGATCATTTCAACTTCCCAACCAAACACATAGCATGAAAGCAATACTTATGTATTTAAAACTATAATCACTCACATGCCTAAGACTAGATGTATGTGAATATTATTTGACTAACAACTCATCACATGCACCTAAAGACCACAATATGGGGGATCACTCACCATGAAGTCCACATAAGTCGATTTATTAAGCCCTTAAGGCTCTTGAACATTCATTTGGGTCTATCGTATTACAATCTTCATAACAAAATTCCTACAAAAGTCCTATTACTTTTTCATTTTTTTCATTTTGTGAAAGTTACGAAATTTTTATGTAAAGGCACCTTATTATGCAAAGATGATTTTGGAAAATAACAAAAAGTTCACCATAAAAGAGTTCATTCCTCAAAACCTTTTTAGGTACTCATATATTGCATGTTGGGTCCACCCTTTTCATCTAGGCCTGATAAACATTGTCATTTGTTGATAAGATCTTATCTTCAAGCCTATTAGATTATGCCAATTATTAATTTTCTATAGTTAATATCCAACCTTCTCACAAAGTGAAGCTAATTGTTTGGCAAATGCAAACTCGAGCTTATTGACTTTTTTATCCATGCCTAATGTCATCCTATCCCAAAATAACTTAATTGTCATTTATCCAATTTCGGTATTAATATTGAAAGGAGTTCAAAATGAGTCCCAACGAAACCTTTTCCTTTTTTTTGGTGTGTGAATTTGTTTAGTATTTTGGCCATTTGTTACGTTAGTGTTGATAAACCCTTCATCCCTTCTCTATCATTTACTAGTTCCTTGTTCTTGTATGGTGGTTGTTGGTGATGGCCTACTTAGTACTAGGGGTGCATTTTAAAAAAATAGATCTAGCGTTAAAATACATTCCATGAAGCAAGTGTGTGAAACCTCAGTGGTGATGGCTTTCAGGTATGGCCCATTTTGGAACTCTAAGATCCCAAAAAACATCCTGGGTTTCAATCCCATGGAGCTTGATTTTGGAGGGTGCCAACAGCTTGTCAGGTTGGGTCTGTTACTGTACTTCCCCAAAAAAAAACAAACCCATGATTTGTGTGTTCCATTTCATTGGGTTTTATTCTCAGTTGCCAATCAATCAATCAATCAATCAATTTTAAGGTCCACTTTTAACTTAATTGAAGAAAGAAACAAAAGGAACTACAAAAAAACATAGGGTGGACAGAATTGATCAAATTTACATCGTTCTTATTCATCTAGGTTTATACTTAACCTTAAAGTTAAAGGGTAATCGCCTCCTTGCCAAAAGGAAAAACCTTCACATGGATTCTACTTACATCTTGCAAAATGGGCTTCAAGGAGGTTGTGCACATTGTATCCACGTGTAATGTATTAGACGCTAGAGCGGGCAAAACACATGTTGATGATAACCTTCAGATTGAAAATGTCCTATATTGCTCGACAAAAAAGGGGTACCTCGCATGCATATCACAGATGTGGATATAATGGGGCTTGCTCTGTTGTTAAAACAATTAGTGCTCACAAAAGTACAATAGGAAGCTTATTAACAAAATCCAGCTAGCTTCTAGCTTCATGAAGACTTTAACACAATGTGTAGTAGTAACATGTGCATGCATAGTCGTGTGGTACATGTGGAGAACTTGTAGATAGAATCTAGATGTACATATTAGGTACTACTAATTTAGTGAAAGAGTGTGTGCAAGTGTGTGCTATGCGAGGTGGAGATGCCCCTTTTGTTAGTGTTAAGTATTGGCACCAAATACTGGAAAGAAGTACACGATTGAATGGATTGGTAAATGTCACAATCATTTCTTTCTTTGCAACAAATGATTAGTTGAGTGGAGTAGTAGTCGTGTTTGGTTGTGCATGGTGTAAAATTTAAATACGCACAAAATATTTTGTTCTCCAAAAGCACCCCTTACTGTAAATGTCTGGTCTTGATCAGCTGGCCATAGATGATTGGCTAAGGGGATCACATTTAAATAGTCTCTCACCATATTCATAGAGTCCAGTTTTATTTTTGTTTATCGGTGGGGAAAAAAAATTAACACTAGTGTTGGATGCGTTAAATATGATTGAGGCAGAAATAGGGCGGTGTGGGTGGAAAGTACAAAATACTCTACATGTTGTGTATTTAGTTTTATTATAGGGTCTGTTACAGTCCATGTTATTTTGAAATTGTTGTTTGGAGGAGTCAGATTTGTTGTTGCCTGCAGAATGAAGAATTATCATTATTATTATTATTTTAAACTCGCACATTTGATGGTGGGATTCTGATTTTGAGGTGCAAAACTTGGGGAATGGCCTGTGGGTTGTAACTTGTAACTTGTCATAGTAGTTCAGTAAGGGCTTGCTTGCATTCCATATACTAATGCTTATGCTAGGTATATACATAATGGGAATAGCAGTTGTTGACATCGGAATATGCCACCTTTTTTTGGCCTTTGTTTAATTAATGTGGCCATTTACTATCTGGATCTGAAAATGTTGATATGAAAGTGCTTTGTTTAATGTGGATAGTTACTATCCATATCTGAAAATGGTGATATGAGATTTGCTGTGGTTTTAATGTGTTTTCAAGACTGAAGGGGAAAAAAAGGGTCCTTTCTAATGCTGTTGGATAGGCTCATGTGAATCACATCTGCTCTCAGCCGTCTGATTATACCCTAGTCACATATACTCAACAATCTGGCCAGCTTCATCCACACTCAAGTCTCTACATGTCCTCCAATTGTTGTCAGCTGTGGTCTCCATTTTTACTCTGGTTATACCCTAGTCACTCGACAACAATCCGGCCAGCTTCATTCACACTCAAGTCTCTCCATGTCCATCATTGTTGTCGGCTGTGGTCTCCATTTTTACTTTGCCACACAATCCGACCAGTTTACATGATTCACTGTGTCTTCTACATAGTGTTCTGAGTCTCAGCACATATCTCTAGTAGCACTATGCATTCCAGTGTATACTGCATCTCCATTTTGCAGGTCTGCTCATGTGGTAGGTAGATCGTCTAGTCCAAAACTCCTCCTGTACAGTACTAGTCAAGAAGCAGCACCATCTCTTTCTTGAGGACATGCAAGTCAGATTTAACCCTTAACGAGCTCAACCCTTTCGAAACCTCGTATTTTGCCTCTACTTAGACCTTCCTCCTTAGTTAGAAATCTGGCCCAATCTACTCATCGATGTATGGGATTATAAAACCAGTTGTTGGACCCAAAGTTTACACATCCAAAAAAATTTGTTAGAAAATTCAGTCAAAATCAAGCAAATGATTATAAGATGTACAAGCCAGATTGAGCTCATGTGAGAGAACCAGGCAGGCGTTGCACGAGGCAAGAGGTGGACCCCATGCTTCACCAGCCAAAAGAGGATGCAAAACATGACACCCATGCATGCATACGCACACACTAATAATCGGCACTCACAATGACCAAGTTAGGTACTCACAAAACAAACTTCAAGTCAAAACGGGTATGACAAAACCTCACATTTTCTTGGGTTGTGAAATTGAGGAACCGTGAAAACAGGCTGCCCAACTTATACAAGGGTAAGCCAAGCCAAGCCAATAATATGTAGCTCTTGGAACTCTTGGGTCATCACATAACTGAGTTTCCAGGATTAACCCCTTGTTACCCACCTGTGATTCTCACCACCCTCATTGGTTGGTGCACTTGCACAAAGAGAACTGGCACCCATCACTGCACCACGTAGGATGGATGGATGGTAAGTAGTCGGGAAACAGTTTTTGGTTGGGCTCCAGTTCCCTCGCTAACCATGGTGGTTAGCTCAGTTGCTGTTTTTACCAACCTACCTACTAACAACCCAGAAGCAGGTTGTTAGCAGGTAGGTAGCAAAAGCAGCCCTTAACTATGTATAAACCATCTACTTAACCTAGAAGTTACCTATTTTCCTACCTATCTACCTATATAAAGGGCCTACTACTTAGTGAATGAGTTACCAAGGTGAAATCCTATAGTTAATTGAGTTGAGGTTTCATCCACAATTGGGCCTTCCTTCTATGTGCCGAAGAGGTTGTGTGCAAGAGGGAGGGAAGGGTAAGTTACCCCCTAAAATAGTTAGTGACTAAAGGTTAGGTTACCTATTTTCCTACCTATCTACCTATATATAGTACCTACTACTTAGCGAATGAGTTACCAAGATGAAACCCTATATTTAACTGAGTTGAGGTTCATCCACAATTGGGACTTCCTTCTATGTGCTGAAGAGCTTGTGTGCAAGAGGGAAGGGCAAGTCACCTCCTAAAATAGTTAGTGACTAAAGGTTAGGTTCTTTGCTGAGTAAGTGATTTTGGCCTCCCATTTTAATAAGCATTTCAGAGAGCTCCTTGAAGCATCTTACCTGAAACAAAAAGCTGTCAGGGGGAAGGAAAGAGAGAGAGAGACTGGAGCAGATGCTTGCAGTTAAATGTTGAACTTAATTGTTGTTGGAAGACTAAAGATCTGGCACCTACTTATCATGACTACTTTCTGTTATGTACTACTATTCCACCCACCTATGGAAAAATTCTAAAGACTAATAACAAGGGTTTGTAAGTCCCTCCTGATCCGCATCAAACACCTGCTTTCTGACCTCCACCTGCCCTGAATGGAGGGTGCATCATCATATCTATTAATCTAAGAGCTATTGTAACTAGTATTGTCCAGCCCTTTGATTTAGAGAGAAATCTCTCCCTCTTTTTAGTTTTTAAGAAATTGGGTAGAGTTTTTAGTATAGTTGGTTTAAGCCTAGGTTCAGTTTCATCTACATTGCATCCGTTGAAAACTAATAATTCGCTTAAATATGACTCACCCTCATGGAGGGAGCTACTAGTGTAAGAAAAACTACTAATAGATTTTTTTTGAAGAGGAATCAAGTCGAGGAAACTAAATCTTGAGAGCCAATGAGACAATGTAGTAGGCTTACCTTTTAATTTTGGGGGAGAGGGACAAGGAGAGGGGAGGAGGAGCTGATTTTTTTGGTTTGTTTTCTTGGAGGAGAGCGGGAATTGATGAAGTGGCACTCTATGAGGGTGGAACCAATGATTTGGCAATCACCTAGATAATGGTTCAGTGGTAGTTTATTGAGTTAGAATTACAAAACAAATCTCATTCTCTTCTAGAACTACACCAAAATGTGATGGCAAATTTTCTTTCTTCTTTTTTGTTTCAAGATGCAACATGCACCCAACACCATCACAATTTGACCCATAAAGTTTGTTGAAAGTTGAATTGTTAGTAAAGTTGGATAGAATGTGAACAAAAACCTTTTGTTTGGGTAATACATGTGATGGAATGTGAAACACCATATCCATTGCATCTTTATGGAAGGAAATAATATGAGGGCAAAACTTAGAAATGCATTGAAATCAATGGTCTCCCAAGATTGTTCTTGTCATGTTGGGGGTTTATTATGTAGTTGATCTTTTTTTATGTATGTTCTGATGTCATTTGAAAAGTAGCTAGTCTTGACAACGATTTGAAGAGATGTGATTTGTAGTGATTTGTACACGAGAAAGGAGTGGCATAGTTGTTTTCAATAGAAAAGAACAACTTGTGTACATGTGTGGTTGCTCTCATTAAAGAGGAGACTTTGTTTATGAATGTGATTTTTTGTTTTGTGTGTGTGTGTGTTTGTGGATTTGTATGGGATAGAGGAGGAGCAATGAAAGAGGATAGGAAAAAAATAATGAAAGGATTATTCCTAGTAGAGAGGAAAAACAAAAGTGTGTTTAATTTTTTTAGCAAAGAAGTTTTTTTTTGTGATTTTTGTGTGTGTGATAAGTGTGTTGTTATGAGTGTGTGTTTAGTTTAGTTATCTATTGAACTTTTATGTTTGTGTGTTGCATTACGAGAGATCCAAAGACAGAATGTTAAAATAACAATTTATGTGTTTCATGTTGAGTTTCGATTCCCCACAAGGGTGATTTTAATTATAGTTCAAAATTCAACATGAAAAGGCAAAAGCAAGCTAAAAAATAAGGCAATTTAATTAAGGATAACTCTAATAATTAAAATATATAGTAATAATAATATTGTACTAACCATGGTGAACCAATGCATATACTATTATTTTCACCTTTTAAAGTGGGTTGTATGCACTATTGATAGGCTCATTTTTGTGACATTATTTTGGTTTTTAAAATACCCATCTTGTTTTAATGTTTCCTAATAGAACATGTAATTTTTCAATTAACAATTGGGCCTTGGCTTTAAATTGACAACTTATTATAAAAACATGTGTAATTAGTTTTTGAGAAAAGTGTATGGACACTTTTGACAATGGACTTTTGAAGTCCAAAAATATGGACTAATCAACTAATTAAAATGGAAGAAAAAATTCGTGTTGATTTATCCCAAATTTCATATTGTGACAATACATGGTGTAATAAGAAATAAAAAATGTTTTTGTGATATTCTTCTTTTAAAAATTTTAGTCAAATTCTAACTAAGGACTTTTGAATCATCAAAATTGAACCATAATTTCATAAGTCCCTAAAGTTGTTTTTCTTTGATTTTTCAATTTTTTTCACAAGTGTCTATTCTTGAAATTTCTACTTAGGATCTTATTAATAGGGACTTTATTGCTTTTGATACATGGATTTTATTACCATTTAACCAATGACACCATGTTAAATTACCAATTTAACATTGCAAAATGGACTTTGTGCTTATTACTTTTTTTTATTTTAAAAAGGCATTCAACCATGTAATCACCCAAGTGAAACCTTTTAGAGTTAATAATTAACCCAAGAAATCTTGATTTTAGATTCATACCTTAATTTAGTTTAAAGGGTTTAGGATATTTATAATTTGTGAATTTAAAAAAAACCCAATTTTTTGGGGGGTTTTTACATTTTTTTAGTTTTGGGTGCGTACTTGGTTTGGTGGATAAAAACCATCAATTTTGGTTCCCAAGTAAAAATCTAAATTAAAAATGATTTTAAGAACTAGAACTATAATAAATATTTTTGAAAAACTAAACCTAAAACTAGGATCAAATTATATGTTGAACTGGAACTAAGTGAAAGCATCCTTGGGTGGACTAGTAAGAATGTCACACCTTGATTTTCCTTGACCCATCGAACTTTGAAAAATCGTAAGAAACACTTCAATAGATATTTTCATAATTTTTTTTCTAATGAATCAATTTAATAGGTTTTATACATTTTGAAATTTCAATAATATTAATAATATTGTGTATTTTGATGTTTCTAGTCAATGCATTTAGAAAAAGTTTCAGGAACATAATGCCTAGTTTTTTTCCTTGAACTTTTTGTTAAGGAACACAAATTTGAAACATGATTTTAAAAATTTCTTAGGAATGTTTTTCTTAAGGTAATTTGGAAATTAGTTTATTTTTAATTTTTTATTAGGTAATTAATCAAGTAATTATAATTCAGTTATGAATTTTCAAAGTTAAAACTATCAAATTTTGAAGGGACCATTTTAATTAGGAATACAAATTTTTAACAATTTCTAATTTTTTAATTCCAAAATAAACTTCAAGCCGTATATTAGTGTATGCAATTGATAAATATGAGAAAAAATAATTTATAGTTTTGAAAGCATTTAAAGTAAAGGGCCTAAAAAAATGATTTGTGTGTTTTTGGTTCCTTAACCATTCCTTGAGGTGGTTCCTAATGGTCCACCCAAGGATGTTTTCATTCAACTAAGATATGTTTTTAAAAAGAATGGATTATAACTAGTGATTAACGATTAATTAACAATTGAGTCTAATTTTTTAATTATAACCAAATCTTAACCGAATTTGATTTTCAATAATGGAATTTGTTTTTCGATTGAAAAAACTAAAGGTCCTTAAAAAAAAGTCAAAAACCATTCAACACTGATTTTTTACTATGGGGTTTTTATTAAAGTATATGTATTGGTGTTAGCTAATGAAGATATTTAAAATTTAAATAAGTGTGGAACAAGTATGGGGCCTAGCACCAAATATTGGTCAAGTTTTTGACCAAGTATACAAGTATACAATAATTAAAGATCAAATCAGTAAAAACTTGGGATTTTCCTCCCACTTAGGGTTTTCAATTTTTGTAGATTTACCCCTACCCCCACCCTTAGCATGGTCCCATCATCAATAACCACCACCACCATCAACCATTGCAAATAATATGCAAGGGTATTTAATATAAAACCAAATTAAATCCCCTTTTCGTACTTGAAAAGATTGGTGTTCAATTGAAGATTTAGGGTTTAGTAAACAAAATTTTTTAAAAATTGAAAGTTTGTAGACTTTAGACAACTAAAGCTTGTAGCCATTTACTTTTTCTTTGAATGTGGTTATTTAAAATTGAAAATTGTTGTAACATCGATGGAATAAAGTTTTGATGTCTCAACGGTTTTAGTGGTGATAAGAGATCATTAAAGAGTACGGAAATCTTAAACAATGTTAGAATTGAGAAAAAAAAGGTAGTTTGAGAACTTTCAATTGTTTTGTATTCTTGCTTAAATAAACTTTTGCTCTTGTACTTTGTTTTATGTCTTGATTTTGTGTACATTGCTCTTTTGTCAAACTTTCAAGGTTTTGTTATAATTTTGTCATTTTAAGCTTTCAATCAATTTGTTGAAAGCTTCACTAAAAGCTTTTGCTTTGGAGGGTTTCTATTTGTTTGTTGGGTTGTCAAAAGTTTTGTTGAAATTTTTTTGTTTTCTTGTTTATTTGTCAAGGTTTTCAAAAGTTTCATCAAAAGCTTCTACTTCCAATTATTTTATGTGTGTATGTTTTATGTGTCAATGCATACAATCATTTTTGCTATGTGAAAAACCTTGTTTTTCCTTCTTCCAAGCTTTCAAGGTCATTAGAATTTCCAAGGTGCTTTATTTGTCAAAGTTATCAAAAGCTTTCTTGAATGTCATAATTCAGATGCATTGTGGAGTGTGTTCATTTCTTTAGTCATTATTGTTAAGAGCTTTGTCAATTACCTAGTTTGTTGTCTCAAGCTTTCAAAGTACCTCCTTTGTTGTTTATTCACCTCAACCCTTCCTTCATAGATTGCATCTAGTAATTGTGATGGATTCTTCAAATGGTTTAGTTGATTTGCAACATTTTAATGTGCATGATCTTAGTCCCCCATTACAAATTCTACTAATAGTAATAATATTGAAGGTGAAGGTTGAGATCATGTAACCAAATAATAATGGGTTGTTCAAGTTCACTTAACAAATATGAAAAATAAAATAATACTTGGAAACCTCAGTATTGCAACTCAAGCACATGGACCTTTTTCTACATGAACAACAACCAACATGTTGATTTTACTCAAAACCAAATAATGTGATGTATCATTTGCCACAATGAAACAATAATCTTCAAATTATAACCTTATGCACTAGATGTCAAAAAACGTTCATTGTTTATTTCAAGTCCAATGGCATAATTGCCATGAAAAAACATGTGGAGTTGGAACGCATTGCCTTGTTGAAAATTAGAAGAGGTAAACAAATGCCTTAGATTTTCACTTGAAGGTGAGTTGGCCACTTAGGCATCCATTGTTACCCCAACTTTGATTTTTGGATTTTTCTCTTCTACCAACCATTTCAAAAAAAACCATGAAACCCAAATTGTGTTCTTAAAAGATGTAATGTTGTATGTTATAAAAGGCTTTTTGCCAATGAAAATAGTTAAATCCATTTGGTTGCACCAAACAACTTATAAACTATATTCGAAGGTTATTTTCCCATCAAAGAAATTGTTTGTGGAGGAGGTTTTGCTTGCTTTAGTGGAAAATATTTTGGTCACATCTATACAACTTACATTGGTCACATGTTTGTCCACCACACGTACTTTTGATATGTGGATGCTTGCAAGGGCACATAATATGTTTGTCATGGTGTCAATTTTCAGTCTAATAATTGTACGTGAAAATTGATTTGTTTGAGGCTATTGAAATTAGAGGGGTAGTCGTGGTTTTAAAACTACGAGCATTACTTGACAAGTTTTATTTCACGAAGAAAATTATTGTGTATGTCAAAGACAAGGAGTTAAAGTTGTAAGTTGTGTAACTACTTTGAATTAAATGGTTTTATGTAAGTGTTTGGGCATGTTGGAGCCTTTTCACGGGTCTTGTTTCAACATGTCATATCCAAGGCTTGCCAATGTGCTATTACATAAGAAATTTTTTGTTAAGGACTAACCTATGTTGTAAAGGCATAAACTAACATTCAAAAGTGTATTACTTGATCAAAAAGATTTAGAAAGGGAAGGTAATCATGGGAGCAAGCATGCATAAATTTTAAATTGAAGCCCAAAAAATTAGCACGCCTATGAAAACAATATATGTGATTTGCTATTTCCCATTTTATGTTTTTGATTTTAATCAAATTTTTGCATTAGATTTATGTTTGTCGGGATACATGTTTTGGGAGATCTTGTTCTTGTTTTTTTTTTAATTCGGTTTTTTCTAAAGATTTTTTTGCAAATCTTATTTTTTTGTTTTTTAGATTTAGTTTTTTTTGCAAGCCTTGTTTTTGTGCCTTGGATGTACATCAATTTTTCATTTTCAAAGTTGCAAGTTTGCAAGCTAGGTTTTGTTTTTTCAAGATGCATCGACATTCCAAATGGGTTATTGCTTTATGTTAGAATCACCAAAGTGTGGCACTACAAAGTCACACACCTTTTCCAAGAACCTAGGTAGTTTGTAGAATTACAATGAATGTTTTGTCATTGATTGTTATTGATTGTGTTTTGAACCATAGCTATGAACATTGGATCCTTGGAGATGCCCTACATTTCATCATTCTACATATTGTGCATTTTGTGAAAAACTTGTTGTTATGATTGTTCATAATAACTTGGTCGATCCATAGATTTATTTATTTATAATCAAGAGTTGGAAGAATTTGATGCATTTAGTTTAGATATTAAAAATGAAGATTTGTTTCGCACCACAAACTTAATTGCAAATAGTTTGAAGGACCTTGTTGGGTAGAGAGTTGTACATTTATTAATTGGTGTTCTATTGATGAAGATAGTTGCAAATGCACCTTGACCCTATCGGTTTTTATTTTCTAGAAATTTCCTCAACAATTGATATTTTGATGACATGGATTTCATGCATAACAACCTTCTAATTTGAAATAAAAAAGATTTTTTCCATAGCTGGAATCTTGATGCATTCCAAATATGTTGTCTTTTAAACAAAAAATCATGACAAGTTTTATATTTTGTTAACAAAAATTGTCTAGGTGAGCTAGGTGTTTTTGTGAATTATGTTGGTTTTCATTTGGGGTGTGTATTTTGTGTGTCATTTGTGGGCTTAATTTGTTTTTATAAATATTTTTCATTTTGTTTTAGTGTTCTTAATAAACTTTCTTGGGTTTCGTTAAATGACTAGGTCACATACCTACCTAAATCAATATCCAAACCCTCACCCTATACTTGTCCAACTTTAATTGTGAAATAATCACCTAGGGTGGTTTTTTAAAACTTTAAATATTTAATTAATTGGACTCAACCAATTCTTTAAAAATAAAAAATTGTAAAACTTATACCTATTATTAAAAAAATGAAATACCCACCACACTAATTTAAATACGCAACCACAGATTAATGTGTTCCTTATGAAATTTGGGCAAATTAACACCCATCCTATTGGTATTAATGTTGGGCAGATATAACTTTTTTTATATCCGCCAGTTCTAGTTATTCGACTATTTGTTATCCATCGGTTTTAGTTATTATTATTATTATTTTTAAAATCCATTGTAGTATCCTACAAGGATATCATTAAAAAAATCTAATGTTGGATTTCAATATGACCAGATATTTGTCAACATTAATATTTGTTGAATAACCTGGCATTTCAGATAGCAAGATAAAAAAAATTCCAATGTTTTTTTACAAATTACAAGTCCAAAAGTTCATCTTGCTCAAATTCACCTTCATATTGTTTCAATTCTTCCTCTAAACGTAAGATTAACCTCAATCAACTCTATTAAACTAAAAGGTGAACTACAACCCACCCTAGGATCATTAGGCCAATTTTTACTAACAAAAATAATCTCATCTAAATTATCTGACTATAAGTAACATCTCCTCAAATTTATAAAAATTCCAACCAATGAAAAAAAATCTTTTAGTTTCTATCTAAAATCCAATAATGCCAAGAATTTGATGATTAAGAAATGCCACAATTGGAAATAGAGACTTGTGTTTCGCCCACCACTCTAAAAGACATTTAATTTCCTTAACATTCATTTGAAACCTTATAAACATCAACAACTCCTTGTTCACCACCTCTTGTGTTGGTTCATTGGTTTTAGCAAACATTTCAAAAATGTCCAAGTTACTTTTTTCATTAGTTTCCATATTTGCACATGTCTAAATTTTGCCATAGGATGGAGGATGTGGTAGCATTTCAAAAGCATAGGAAATAAGGATGATTGGTCACACTCTTCCACAATGGAAACAACTTGCTCTTGGCCAATAAGAAATGAAATTAACCTTAGACTTTTAAATCTAGGGTCTAACATCAAGGACAACATGTTATGTGTTTTATTTCCTTCATACTTCTTAAAAAATGAAAGAAAACCATTTAAAAGGCCACGTACTTTTCTTCTAATGTTAGATGCAAGTAACGATAATTCCTGGGCTACAACATAATCATCATCAATTAAATCTTGCAAGTTAAGTGAAATTCCAAATTCTTCTTTAAGTTTCAGGCTCATAGTGATTGTTACATTCAAATCATTATAAAGAAACTAATGCCCGCAAGATTGGTTCAATACACAAGCATTTACAATTGAAGACAAACATCAACAATTATTTGAGATATGTGCCAAGTTAAAGGTGGAGGGACATAGCCAATAACCCTCATTGCAATTTGTTGATTGTAACATAGGACAATTGTTGCCTTCAATTACAATGCCTCTTGAAATATGATGATTTTACTTGCAAACCTATAGAAGTACATCAAGGATTGGCAAAAAAATCTTACAATTAAAATAAACTAGAAACAATAAACTTGCAAAAATGGAGCAAAAATAAAATGTCTAAAAACCAAACTAACCTTGTTTTCACTAGAGTGTTTAATTTCCTAGGTCTTAAACTAGCTTCAATGTAAGCTCTATTCCATTTTTAATGACCTTTACCAAATTTCTTTGGCCAAATAATGCATTTTTGCAAATTTGCCTAGGCATATTTAATTGACACATATTTCAAGTTCTTACAAACTTTGTCATTAGTGTCGCAAATTGGCATGCTTTGGAAAAAACATAACCAAAATAGGTTCCTTGAAAGCTTTCTTTTAAACCTAAAGTTTCACATTTGATAACATACTTCAAAACATTTGTTAATGTATTTAAATTTGAACCCTCATCCTTCACATATGTTATGATCTTATTTGTCAAGCTGTATGCATCTAAAAGTTTAATAATATTTCTAACCAAAGTTTGTCATGTAGTTTCAACAACTTCAAACAAACCAAGAGTAACATGTTTTGGATTCCAATTAGATCCCAAAAAAATTATGACCAAGACAAACACATCATGTGCACCTTTGGACATCCACAAATCAAAATTGGCAATAACACAATTATAACCATTTAACAAAGGCAAAACATATGTTTCTTTAGTTTTTTCCACCAATTCATGCAAAATAATGTTTGAAAATAATTTTCGAGAAGGGAATTGCACACAATGACATAATTGTAACACTAAATGTTTTAACCACACACTTTCCACAAATTGCAAAGGCAAATGATTTTTCACTATTAAAAGTGTTAGATTTTCCATAAACATCTTTTGTTCCACATCATCCTTTTTTAACAGATCTTTTGAAGCAAAAAATTTAGATATGGAAGAATTGGAAACAAGTGACCTTTTCTTTGTAGATTGTATTTCAACATTTTCTTTCCCTTCTTTATTAATTTATTCTTGAAACCTTTTATAAATTGTTGAATGATTTGCATCAAGATGTTTTTGTAGACATGTTATGTCACTTGTTTATAATATGTTACTAGACCTTTCCTTAATTATTTTCTTGAATTCACAAAAATAATAGGTTGAAAATGACACAATAAACAACGCATCATTTCAGGAACATCCAAGTTTACTTTCAAGTTATCATTAACACAATAAAAAGACCAACAAAATGCATTTTTATTATGAGGACGCCATTTTTTTTTTGAATTTGCAACTATTGTAAAATTTGTTTAATTTTTTTTTTATTAGATACTACTGACACTCTACTTATTTCAATTTGCAAATTTAAATTTTCTCTTTCTTCCCTTACTTGATAAACTTCAATTTCATCATTTATACGTATTATATATTCTTCAGTTTGCATTGTTTGATTATTAAATTCATTTGACCTTTCCATCTTTCACAACTATTCTACAAGGGCAAATGGTGGAGAAACTAAGGAAACAAATACAAGGTTTTGTTGTGTGATGTGATGATAATGTTCTTATGCACAACTAAATATGACACAAAACATTTACAAGCAAGAAAAGATAAAAAAATTGCAAAACAAGCAAATATATAAAATTGCAAAACAAGTAAACAAAGATAAAACTGTCAAAAGTACAAGGGTTTATGTTTATCTCCAAAATAATTTATAACAAGCCTTATACCACAAACCAAAATCCAAAAAAAAAGAAAACAAAGGAACAAAAGACATGAGATTAAAAAAATAAAAAATGAAAATAAACAAAGGGAAAAATACTTACTGAAAAATATGGGTTTTTGATTTTCAACTTCCGATCACTCCCAATTTTTGCAAGAAAGAATGTGAGGGGGTAGTACAAGATTTTTCAATGAATAACAACACACCCACAATAGAGGTAACACGAAAAACCTTGTATTTAAAATAGAAGAACAGTTGAAGAGGAGAGCAGTAGGGTGAAGAAGAAAGTAGCAGTGCACGAAGAGGAGAGTAATAGGGCGCAAAGGAGAGTAATAGTGCGCAAAGAGGAGAACAACAAGGTGAAAAAGACAACAACAACGCAAAAAGGATAATAGTAGTGCAACACGAAGAGGAGAACAATAGTGTGGTGTGAAGAGGAGAATAATAGCACGATGCGAAGAGGAGAGCAGCATTGTGGCACGAAAAGGAAAGCAATAGTGCGACACAGAGAGGAAAGTAGTAGGGTGAAGAGGAGAGCAACAACGCATGGCGAAGAGGAGAACAATAGTGCAACACATAGAGGAAAGCAATAGGGCGAAGAGGAGAGCAACAACGCAAGGTGAAGAGGAGAAGAACAATGTGGCGTGAAAAGGAGACCATAATCACAAATAGGAGAGCAACAGGGTGAAGAAGAGAGTAGTAGAATGACATGAAGAAAAGAGCAACAATGCGATGCGAAAGGGAGGCAACAACTAGAAGAGGAGAACAACAAGGTGAAAAGGAAAGCAACAACGCGAAGAGGAGAGCAGAAAAGGAAAGCAACAACGCGAAGAGGAGAGCAGAGCATGAGGAGAGCAAAGCAAAACACGAGGAGAAAGGAGAAAGTGGGGCCCAAGCTAAACTCGAGCCCCATTTAAAATTAGATTTAGAGTTGTTTTTTTCTTTAGGTCTAATGGTAGTGCCCACAATAATGTTTTCCCTTGTAATGGCCTACATTGGCGCCACTACCCTTTTTTTCATTATAATAGCCTACACTAACACCCACAATTTTGTTTTGAGCCCCCTAACAACCTACACCTTAAACCTAAATCCCTCTCATATCCATATTTGGGCATGGATTTAATATCCGCCTTGGATATCATATTTTCAAAAAAAATATATTATGTCCGGATATTATATGATTTGATATCATTATTTTGATATTCAGAGATAAGGATATCACTTCGAATATCAAAATTTTGATATCCAGAGGATTTCAAAAGTGATATTCGATCAAGATATCCAGATTTTCAGGATATCCACCCAACACTGGTTGATACCGTGGAAAAAATCCCAAAATTCATTTAAATTATTTGTAAACATTACAAAGATCCCATACTAAAACTAAATCAGGGTCTCTGAGTTCAAACTTCAAACCTAACATTTGTTAGGCTTAATATGGTCACTTATAAGAAGCCTCACTCAATAAGGTGAAGCTACCAAAGTGGGTGCTGGTTCACCCATGGCCCCTCTGTGTACTAATTAGAGACTAAATTGTGAACAATCACTAGGGAGGAGAACTAAGTAGCCTGGTGGTGGTGGTGGTGATGGTAAGCATAGAGGTAAGGAGATAATGTGGATGACTTTTTAAAGCTCATCCACTGATTCTTTTAACTGTTGATATGATACCAGTGAGGGTGCTGCTGGTTCCTCCTGCCCCTACAAGTATGTAATATATACTGGTAACAAGTGCAAGTGGAGATGGAAATAGGCTAAAGAGGGAGAGATAGAATGGGGCTGGGTTACCTGTAGCCTACTGCCTGCCACAATAGTAAGGGGTGGGGTTATTTTGCAGTGTGCCCACCATCCCTCCTCCCATACCTACACCCAGTTTCAGGCACCAGCAGTAGTCAGAAAGTTGCAGTAGGAGTGAGTAGAAGAGAAACAGAGAGGAAGAAGAAGCTGTCATTGCTAAATCCACTAAGTAATTTGACTAGATTAACCTAGTTTCTAGTAATTCAACTAACCATGATTCAACCCCCTAGTTGTTGAGCTAGGGATCACAAAATCTACTAGTGAACACAGTTGTGGATATATCATAGAATGTGTGAAAAACATTCCCAATAAATACTACTATAAGAAATTGGAAGAAAAATCCCCCCAAAAAACACCCCCAGGAGTCTTGAAGTTTAGTAGTGGTATATAGGTGACTTTATGCACCACAGCAGCAAGACTCTTGTGAGTGAAAGTGCTGACCAAAATAAAAGGTTCAGTAATAATAAACACATTATGAATAAGAAGAAGAATAAGCTTCTTCTTTCATTCTAGCTGAGTCCCACAGATATTTAGTTGATTTGAAATTAAATTGTTAATTAGGGACATTTTAGGCTAACCTTTTGTCTTATTGGCAAAAAAAAATTGTCAAAAGGTGACACACTTTTCTGAAAATGAAATATTTTGTTGCAGATTCTTTTTTTCTTTTTTAAAATTTTGAGGACAGTGTTGTCACACTTTATGTCTACTAAGTATTGCTTTAAGAGTTCCTTGAAATAATGTAATCAATTAAATCAAAATCTACCTAGGGATGCTCATGATCCTGGCTCCATCGAGAAATTGATTTTTTTTTTTTTTTTTTTTTTGGCTAGGATCAAGTTTTTTTTTATATTGAATTTGATGCAAAACATTTGTTGGATGATTTAATAAAGCAAAGCACTATTACCACCCTAAACATGAGACATGCCGAATACATAAATGCTACTTTTTAGTGTAAATTTGCACCGTCTCAAACTTAATGGTTTAATATCTATTGTTGTTTAATCTAGTGAACTTCAAATCAAAAAAATTCTCTAACTTTTAAATGGTCAATTTATTAATTTAAGACTTTTCAAAAGTTCAGAATTAACTAAATACTGTCTACAATTCTGCTACTAAACAAACTAGCATAAAATATGTAGAGTATAATATTAGTAAATAGTAGTAGCCTAGTAGTAGTAGTAGAAGTAAATTTTAGCACTAAGTTTTTTGTGTCCATTATTGTGTTGGTGTTGTTCATTACTGTGACACAAGATGTGATTTTTTTGGGGGTTTGCAGTAGTAATAGTAGTAGTAGTTTTGTGTCTATGGTAGAGTTGTTGTTGTTGTTGATGATGACTACTGTTATGGTGACATTTTGTTTTGCACTAACTAGTAGTTTTGTTACATGGTGGGGAAGAGGTGGTGGTGGTGTTGTTGGGTTTATTGTTGAATGTGATTTGGGTTATGCTTAAAATGGTTCTTAAGTGTGTAGCTTATAGTTGCTGTCTGCAATTGCTTGGCTTGTGGTCTTTTGCTTTGCTCATGTGCACAGACATAGACTAAGTGTGGGTTTTGCTTTCCTAATCACAACTCTAGTAGGAGAACTCTTTTTTGTTGTTGCAGTAGAAGGTGGTGTTGTTGTTGTTGTTGTTGTTGTGGTGTTGGTCTGTCTTGCAGAGCTTGAATCAATCCTTTCTTCCTTTCCTTCCTTCCCTCCATTGGTTCATGAGGGTGTTAATGCTTTTGCTGTCTAAGTGAAGAGCTTGTGTTTTTGTTGCAGCAGCTGCTTACAAGTTCTTTTCTGCTGAGATCAGAATGAGCTGTTGCTGCTGCTAGCTAGTGTGACAGTTGTGCTGTTTGTCATTTGGTGTTGGAGGTAGCTTGGCTGCTTGCTTGCTTGCTCGCTTTCGTTTCACTCTCACTCATGTTGTATCATTATGGATTCTTCTTCTTCTTCTTCTTCTTGCTCGCGCGTGAAGGGAGAAGCTCTAGTGTAGCTCATGTACTGTACAGCTAGCTAGCTTGCTTGCTTTATCCTTTGGTTTTGATGTGTACACTTATCAGCTGATGATTCCAGCAAGCAAGCTTCAAGAGTATTTGAGCTCTGTTGTCATGATTTGGGCTTGCTTGAGGCGCATGCAGCTGGGCAGCTTCGGTTCTTCTCTGGCACTCTAGCTTCATGAATCTCTGCAGGGGGCTGTGATCATCTGCAGCAGCGTGTAAGCTTCATTTCGCTGCTACTTTGACACACTAGAGAACTACTCATTTTGAGTGCAGACCACCGTGCAACAGCAGCATTGGCATTTGTGACGACTAGAGAAACTACTGCAGCAGGTCAGTCTGTAGTGGAGCTGCCGCGGCCGGACTTTCTCCTCCAGATCCAGCTCCCTAGTTGTGTTTGCACAGTCCAAGAGCACCTCGCGGAGGACGGAGTACGCCACTGGGCTTCCTGAAATTTCTAGACGTGTTTCCGGCTGAGTAGAAGACATGCCGGTAACTGCCAAAGGTGCAGGCGAGGCCGGCCCTGCTCCCGATCAATTAGAGATGGTGGGAAACTATGGCGAGTTTGAGGAACAGAACCAGAAGCTGGATCAATCTCTGGAAGCTGAACAGACTCAACTTACCGATCCGTCAATGAATGGACAGCTGAAGCGCCTCTTGTGGCACGGTGGCTCTGTGTACGATGCCTGGTTCAGTGCTGCTTCCAACCAGGTCGGTGCTCCTGATCATCAGCTGAATTGCAAACACATTGCGGCTGCAGAACTCGAGGTCCATATTTGTATATATATTGCAGCAAGCAAGCAGCCATGAAGCTGCTGCTTCTTCTGCACTAGTACAGCCGATCTGAGTCAAGAGCTTGAATGTTGTTGTACTGTTGGGGAGGGATGGGACGGGATTGATGGATTGAGGAGAATTTCTTTCTTGGATTTCAATGGATTGATGGGTGGCTTGTTTGCAGGTGGCACAAGTGTTGCTCACACTGCCCTATTCCTTTTCACAGTTGGGGTACCCATCTGGAATAGTGTTCCAGCTGTTCTATGGCGTCATAGGATGCTGGTCCTGTTACATGATCACCAGTCTCTATGTTGAATACCGCACCCGCAAGGAAAGGGAAGGTGTGCTTTTCAAGAATCATGTCATCCAGGTGAAGATTTCATGTAGCACCTTTGTTGTACATGGTGTGCAGCAGCTTCAATACCATCATTGTCATTCACACTGGACAGACATCAGGCTTCAGCCTGATCTTGCATTTCAGGAAAAAAAACCATAGATCTAGCTGCAGTTTTCTCCTCCCCTTCTTCTTCAGAGTTTGCAATTTCCTTGTTGAGCATTCAAGTGAAGTTGGACTGGTTTCTTCTTCTTCTTCTTCTTCTTCTTCAGAATTTGGAATTTCCTTCTTGAGCATTCAGGGAAGAACTCTAGTTTCTTCTTTTTCTTCTTCTTCAGAGTGTGCAATTATTCTTGTTGAGGATTCAGGGAAGAACTTTGGTTATTTATTTCACCACCCATCTCATCATCTCAAGAAGGAAGGAAGGAAATGTTGCACTCATTTTGTGATCTGTGGTGGTGGGTTTTGGTTTTTGGTTTTTGGTGACAGTGGTTTGAGGTGCTGGATGGACTGCTGGGTCCTTACTGGAAAGCTGCAGGTCTCTTTTTCAATTGCACATTCCTCCTTTTTGGTGCTGTCATTCAGCTCATTGCATGTGCCAGGTGAGCCAGCCAAAGCCCACACCAATAGTTATGCTGCTGGCCGACCAACTGATGGACCCATGATGATTTCTTAATCCAATGTGATTCAATTCCTGCTTCAATTACAACAGCAACATGAGTTTTTGAGCTTGTAGTCAATCTTTGAATTCTTGTATTGCCAAACACTATATGTATCATAATGGACACCAACAACTATGAGGATTTGTTTTTCCTCCACTCTCTGGGTTTTGCAGCAATATCTTTCTGTTGAATGACCACCTGGACAAGAGAGAATGGACCTACATATTTGGAGCTTGTTGCATGCTGACAGTACTGGTGCCAACATTCCGCAACTACCGACTTTGGTCTTTCTTTGGTCTTGTTATGATTTCTTACACTGCTTGGTACATGACTATTGCTGCACTCGCCCATGGCCAGGTAGGTAACACACTGGCCAATCATCCACTGAATATATATGAATCCCTTCTGAAAACTTTTACAACCTTTTTTTGCTTTGTACCCGCTTCTTAGAAATTAGGAACCCCCGAAAGAACAAAAATTATATCTTCACAAGAATTTGGGGTTTGATGAAAGGATTGAAGTATGTGTTGTACAGGAAAAGAATTTGTATGTTTGAACTGTCAAGGTTGTCAAGAACTGTCTGAAAGTTGTAAATGGAAAACATTATGTTGATGATGCTCTTGACAAACTTTCTGTTTTTTGGGTGTTGTTGTTTCTCAATTCTCATGAGATTTCTTATGTTGTTTTCAGATCCCAAATGTGGTACACAGTGCCCCAACTGCAAAAGTGCCATACTTTACAGGAGCCACTAATATTCTCTACACATTTGGAGGTCATGCTGTCACTGTGTATGTCTGCTCTCTCTCTCTCTCTCTCTCTCTCTCTTCAGGCTGCTAATTTGCTTGCTTGTCTGCCTGTCTGTCTCCACACAGTTTGAATCTGATTTCGGCTGCTTTGGGTGTGGAAATGGGTGTTAGTTTTCTTTCCTTTCTAATTTACTTATGGGAATTATTGCTAGAGTTTCAATGTGTTTGGTAGTTGTATGGAGTGCGGAAATTGTGTGTTGACAAAGTGATGTGGCATTTCTGTATGTACAGCAGAAGGGTTTATCTTTAGATCCTTTCGGGATTTGAGGCACCTGTCATGAGGCCAGCAGGATGAGTGCAGGTTGCCAAAAATGATGGAAGGGACTGAAGATAGATCCTTCCCTTGCATAAAGAAACAACAAATTTGCACTGAGTTGAGAAACAGGAAATTAAAAAATGAAATGCATAAAGATTAAAGAAATCAAAGAGGCAACTTCCTTAAAGTGGCAATTTCCTGAGGGAGTTACATCATGTGGGATGAGGAGGGCAGAGCCCGAGTCTCACTCACTGACCATGACATGACTATTGCGGGAAAACGCCTCCCCCTGCATAAAGATTTACTAACCTTTTCAAACTACCTTACAGAAAACTGTCCACTTTCCTGGGATCTGACAGGATCCATGAAATTTCGTTGCATAACCCAATTGAAAATGAAAGAAACCTCTCAGCTCAAAAATCTTTACAATTTTGTGATTGCAGAGAGATTATGTATGCCCACCAACATGTTACCCAAAAAAAACTGTGAAATTCAAACAGGTTGTTTGAACATGTTGTTTGCAATTGAATATGACAGATTCTGAGTAAAATGTTGTGTGTGTTTACAAACTAGTGGATGGGTGGTGGCATTGTGATCATTTGTGTTCTGTGATTTGCAGAGAGATTATGCATGCTATGTGGAAACCTGTGAAGTTCAAATATGTATATGTTTTTGCCACACTCTATGTATTTACATTGACCATACCTTCGGCCATAGCTGTTTACTGGGCATTTGGAGACCTCCTTTTGGACCACTCAAATGCACTATCCTTGCTACCCCGGAGTGGTGCTCGTGATCTTGCTGTTGTTCTCATGCTCATCCATCAGGTACTAACAGTTTCTCTTCTGAATCCAAATCTCTCTACAAACCCACAGTAGTAGATGATAGTTACAGAGGCTTGAATAAACTTATTAATTAATTTCTTCCTCCGTGATTCATCATCATGCCTGGGAGGGAATTGTTGGCTGATATTGGCTGGTGTTGTTCATGTGGCCAGTTCATAACAGTGGGGTTTGCTGTCACACCTCTTTACTTTGTCTGGGAGAAGATTATTGGCATTCATACTTCAAAAAACATGTTGCTTCGTGCTGTCTGTCGGATGCCAGTGATTCTGCCAGTCTGGTTCTTTGCCATAGCATTCCCATTCTTTGGACCCATCAATTCAACAGTGGGTGCCTTGCTTGTCACTTTCACAGTCTACATCATTCCTTGCACTGCTCACATGCGTGTTTTCTACACTGCCAAGGCACGCCAGGTTAGTACTTCAAAAATACCCACTCCCCAACCAAAAAAAGGCAAAAGAAATCCCTGAAAAAATCTGTTGATTGGCTGACTGTTGCCAATTCTCTTGCTAAAAAGTTCAAGAAAACAAAGAGAGTTTTGAGAAAAAGAAAAGTTTGAGAAAAACTGAAAGTTCCATATTGGCTGCAAATATAGAATGAAAA